>Ga0255055_10000909_pt1 | contig 22598 bp, 42 predicted proteins | sample JV7_2_27_MG_FD_188633 | JGI IMG/M metagenome (GOLD analysis project Ga0255055, IMG submission 188633) | Seawater microbial communities from Jervis Inlet, British Columbia, Canada - JV7_2_27 | ecosystem: Environmental > Aquatic > Marine > Inlet | place: Canada: British Columbia | collected...
ACCCGGGGATCATCAAGTATGCGCGTCGACCAGTCCTGTTCGCTCTCCCCTTCTTCGAGGGGGATATGAACAAAACCTTGCGTCGTGCTGATCGTCCCATTGTAGGGGTCGTGACCATAGTCGTACACCGCCTGCTCGACGCAGTCCCGATACGCTTCCTCAACTGTCTTGCCATAACCGTCTGCCTCAAAATTATGAGCGCCCATTAGCATTCTCCTCTCAGGAATTTATGGTAATCCAATCGTCGTCGTACTCTATCAGAGACAATATCCGATCTTGGCCTATTTGTTCTTGTTCCCTGATAGAAAATTTAATTGCTGAGCCTGGAACTTGGCGTAGAATAGTAAACTGCGCGCCGTGCGGCTGCCAAGTAAATTTGTGGATCCCAGTTACTTTCTCGCGCCCTTCAAAATTTCCTCTTGTGTTTTCCTTCCACTGATAGTCGTTCGGAGCAAATTTTGTGTTGACTCCTTCAAACAGAACGAACTTATTCTTTTCACAGTTTCTGACCAACACGATCAGTCGCAACGCGTTACCGTATTGCGTTACTGCTTCGTTAATTCTTTCATTCCAGATAGAAAGCACCGCTTTGCCGGTTCGCCTTACGTCAGCATGAGGATCACTAATACCTAAGGAATAATCAACTGAATTTCTCCCAGATATAAGTCTTGCTGTCCTCAATGTGAACGGATCGGAGGCTTTTATAGTCTTAGCAGACCACACATTTTTCTTTCGGACTACGTCTACTACGCCAAGAGGACTCGTCAAGTCTACACCGCCGATTGCATTAGCGAAGGCAGTGGAGAAAGTGTTACCGGTAATGTCTGTATCTCCAATAGCGGCGCGATATATAAGTTGTTTGCCGATGGCAACCACGATGTCCTCTGGTATCGATCCCAGTTCCCAAGTGTCTTTGGTTCGATGCTTTTTTCCTCGCAGGCGAATATTATTATTTGTTTGCATGTTGTACCTCAGTGATGACGGCTTCTACCATGGGTACCGGCACGGCATTACCAGCTTGCTTTCGGGTTTGGCAATCGCTGCATACTATCTCGAATTCCTCTGGGAATCCTTGCAACCGCAGCATCTCCCGCGGTGTAAGGCGTCGTTTCCCATCTACCAGCAGATAATTGTACGAAGCGTTTGCGCGTAGCGCGCATGAGTGTGGGTGGCTTGATATGTTACCGCTTTTGTTTGTATGCCAGATCATCGGCTTATAGGGAGCAACGTGTTCTCTGGCACAGCGCTGTCTGATTGCGGCAGAAACAAAGTGTTTGCTACCGGGTTTCTTCTCCAGCACATCTTTTAGTTTTGCTCTGGGCAATGAAGTTGGCCACTGAAAGTTTAACTTTTTGCGCGAAGCAATAATTATTACCCGGTCTCGTTTTTGCGGAAGCCCGAAGTCTAATGCATTCAGTATTTTCCATTCGACCGTGTAGCCTATGCTCTCCAAGGCTGCTTGGATGGAGTTGATGGTATCACCGTTGTCCCGGGTTGCTAATTGTCGTACGTTTTCTAGTACTAGCACTTGCGGTTTCTTTGCTTTAGCAATGCGGAGAATTTCGAAGAACAATGTTCCTCGAGGATCATCAAATCCTTTTCCGGCTCCAATGATACTGAATGGCTGGCAAGGGAAGCCGGCGAATAGCACGTCATGGTCTGGTACATCACTGGCTTTTACTTGAGTAATGTCACCATGCGGCAGCAATCCGTAATTATGTTGGTATGCTTGCCTAGCGTGCTCGTCTATATCACTGGCGAACACACACTTCATACCTAAACGACTTGCTGCCACATGAAACCCACCGATTCCACAGAATAAATCGATGTAGGTTTTTAGCTTTGGACGCTTGCGACTGGGTTTTATCATGCCGCTATCGCTACAGCGTGTGTGAACGCTTTGCGCTTCAGCTGTGCTCCCGTTCCGAACGCTGCGCTGTCGAAGCGCGTACCGTTGTCCTTGGATGCGCGGCAGTGATCTGCGAGGTAGGTGACCGCATTCAAGGCACCCCACATGGTGTCCTTGGCACTCGGTAACTGAGCGCCGGGTCCTGTCTCGTAGATGCTGATCAACTTCTTGACGTTACTCAGCTGCTTGCCGTCTGCTGCCTCTTCCTCGGTGACTCCCATCACTGTCAAGAAGTAGTCCAGTGCTTCGCGCTTAGTGACTTTGTGACCAGCGAGCTGGAAGACGTTGTCGCGGAAGTTGGCCCAGCTGCTATCGAAGCCGAGATCGGCCTTCACATCCCACTGGTTGAAGTCTTGGTTGTGAGGGATCTTGACGATGCCGCCTTCGCCGCCGCGGTCCAGAGAGAAGCCAAGTGTGTTATTGCACACGACCCTGATGCTGGTGAACTGAGCAGTTGTAGAGAAAGTTCCGTCATAAGCTGTGGCGAGGAGCAGATGAGCGCCCACTCGGTCCTTACCGAGTCCGAGATTATGCGCGTGAAATGCTTCTCCGCAATCTGCCATTGCCCAGACACGTCGTCCTCCTCTGAGAGAACCAGCTGTGCTCATTTCGAACCCGTTCTCTTTGATGATGCTGCGGAAGAACTCGATGACCTCTTCCGGCTGCACGATCTTGAAGCGGTTGCTCACGATCGCGAGCGGTGCTTTGCTGTCACTGCGAATGAGTGCGTCCCGGTTGGGGAATTTCTCGAAGCCATAGCCGCTGTGGAAGAACGCTGGCTTGCGTTCTACTTCCCAGTTAAGCCCGGCTGCGACGCGCCATTCTTCGAGGGGCTGTGATTCTTTCATCGGCTCCCCGAAGCCATGCCATGGGACCTTACCGGTATACGCTATCGCCGGCCGTCCTGTTGTGAGGTCAAGTTCGTGTGCCATGTCGTACTCCTTTGTTTATGTCATATCCGTAATGCTTACGGAGGTGCTCGCCGAGTTGGGCATCTGCTTTGAGATGCTCCAGTCGGTCCTTACGCTCTTCACTTAACTCCAAGCCTCCAGGCTCCGTTGAGTTCAATCTTGGCCATAGCTCCATGAAGTTCCACATCCCGGCAGTGATCGGTATCTCTGCCTTGAGACACAGCCGTTTGATTACTGCTGTCTTGACTGGGTTGGTCCCATCGATCGTTAGGAAGAAGGTCCGCTCGATTGGTAGTTGTGGGACCAGCCTGTCCTCGGTCACGTGTGCTTCGCCGAGTCCCTCGAGACTTCCAACACGTCGTTCCCAGCTTATTTGGTGGGCAGCGAGGTTACGCTGCGTACACAGGACCACACTGTCGGGCATCAGCTCGACGGCTTTCATGATGGTTCGGATTGAATTGTACGTAGAGATGTGGTTGTTGTAGAGCTTCGCGCCGCCGAGCATGCCCAGCAGGTAGGTCATTGTGTGTGTGCCGGTGTATGGTTTGGTGATCAGGATGATGTCTTTCAAAACTTCTTCCCCTCAGCGCTGTTCCTCGCTTCTGGTTTGTGGTCAGCGCGCTCTGCGTTATAGTCCATCTTGTCAGCCATTGCACCGGCGAGATCTAACCCGCGCGCTTTGCAGTAATCGAACAGGCGAATGCCGATGTCTGCTGCTTCCGCTTCTTCTTGTGTGCGAAACGGTAGGTGCTCGTCCTGCTTTCCCTTGCGCAGACCTTCGAGCATCTCGGAGACTTCGCTGTGGATCAGGGCGATCTTGGTAGCGTACAGCTCGTGGTCCTGACTGAGGATGATCCCGTTACCGAACGGATCAACTTGTCTGTCCCACCAGCCTGCTTTCACGCTAGCACTATGACACGCGTCCAGCCACTGGTCGATCGTAAAGTCTCGTCTGCTCATGCAAATTCCTCCAGGAATCGTTTGGTTTTTGCGCCATGCGCTTGAATTACTATATGAGATTTGGTCCGAGGCCTACGACGCCCATCGCAGGCCCCACATGTGAAGCAGTCGATCTTATTGCCAGCTTCATCGCTCGCTGGACAAACTGCTTCTCCGGGCTTTCGATCGCTTCCTGTGGTGACTCGAAAGGTACGCCACCCATCTGCAGCAGCTGTCTCCTGATCTTCGGCTGTATCGACCGAGGCCATAGAGAAATGTTTATGGCGAGGATCGCATCGCCGCCACTGGTGAGTGTATCCGGTATAGCTATCCACTGCGGAAGCGACGTCTTGTATTCTTTCAACAGGGATAGCAGCTGGGTCTCCGTAAGCACCGAGCCGGAGTCGATGTCCTGCGAGCAGTTGCTTGTTGTACCGTCCATATCCACCACGTTTCCATGTCCTGTAGATTGAGAGTGGTCCTTGGAAGGTGGTCACGTAGCACCACTTCCCGCGTGCTGGACAGTCACCACAGACTGACGCGTCTTGCCCTGTTCGAACAGCCTCATGGGGTTCCTGACTTGCATCCAGGATCCACAGCTGTGCCATGGGACCGGTCTTACGGTTTTTGGACGGCGCAGTCAGTCCAGTGATGATGCCCACTATCGGCTCGCCGTTGAGAACAGACGGGCCTTCGTACACTACCATGACCACTGCTCCGCCATGGCGTCAGCAACCGGCTCGAAAAATCTCGAGCGCAGCTTGCCCCTGTCGGATGATGGCGGCATAAGCCACACTTTCATCCATGCGCGATATTCGTCAGTGCCCCACTCCGGCGGCGTTAGCGCGTTAGTGGGCTGTAAATCTGGAACACCGTCTGTCATGTGGAAGCCGGTCTTCTTGAATTCTTTCACACCGAACTCGTGCGGCTGCCAGTACTGCGTCCGCCCGCCGGCTAGGTGCTTGAAGATCACACTCGTCGGGTTCTCGAACACAACGTGCAAGCACTTTTGCTTGGCGGCTTCCCACAGCTTGACTGTCCAATCGATGGAGTCGAGCCGCTTCTGGTGATTGATCATCCGCTTGCCGTACCAGCGATTGCCACTGAGGCTCAGCGCCGTGCACGGTGGGTGCATGATGATCAAGTCCCAATCATCTGTCTCTCGTAGACAGCTGAAAATGTCTCCTTGCCAGTGGTCGCCCTTGTCGGACTCTGTGGGCAGTATGTCGCACGACAGTGCGTAGTGCCCTTGTTTTAGAAATGCATCGCGTACGATGCCCGAGTATTCGCATCCAACCAAAACTCGCATTCTCGCTCCGAACAAAAAAGGGGCCCCGAAGGGCCCCAAGGCATACTGACCGTCAGGGGGAGTGACAATCAGTTGACGCTCATGATGGCGTCTTTTATGAACTCTGCGTCTGACTTGTTGGCGAAGTCTCCAACGGCATATGCGTTGTCGTCTTCATCGATGCCATACAGTCCCCAAAACTCTGCTTGGTGTGGCTCGCATTGCTTGCAGTGTTCTCCAAAATCCCGCAGAGGTACAACCTCATACGTTTTGAATTGCACTATCGCTCCTTATTATTGTCGAGCCCGAATGGACTGCGTGGTCCCTGCCAACGATGGGTCAGGTTCGGACGCGTTCCGCCGCTGTTTGCGACTCTTCGGAATGGATTCAAGGTATTCGTCTAGCTCCTGCAAGGCAACTTCTGCCTCGTTGAACGTGCGGTAGTATCCTTTCAGATAGGACACTCCGTTCCTGTACTTCCGCACACGAAACCGCTTCTTCGGCTCCTCATACCAGATCCCTCTGGGAAATGTTCCTTTCATGTCAACACCCGTTGGTCAAAACCCGACCTTTTGCGTAGCCGGTTGTAGTAGTTTTGCACTTCCGGGTATTGTTCTCGATTCTCAAACTCTATACGGGCGCCGGCATACAAGTCGACGATGGTGAACTCGCGCCCCGCAAGGTACGGGGTCCCTGTTGAAAGTACCACTTCGAGCTGAGTCATGATCGACTCTTCTTCGCGTATGTCGTGGCATGCTTGCCGTATTTGTGCTCGAGTCACTGGATCGTGTGGCATTAACTGCTCACCCGGGTAGCGCTCCTGTAGGAACTGAACGAGAGCGTAGTGTTCGTGGATCAAGACGTCGTCGTCGGAATAGTACGGTGGCACGGCAGTTTGAATGCCCTGCTTGGGTACATGTTTCCTTCGCACCGGCGCGTCTTTCTCGGTGAGGAGCCAGTCAATGAGGAACGAGTCCATGTCGCCTGGCGCTACGTATACGATCGGTTCCATAGGGGCTATTTTACTCGTTGCAGCCCCAAAGTCAACTAGTGCGGTCTCCGAGTGTTTCAACCAGCATGTCAGCTATCGCTTTCGTCTTCATCGCTCTCTGGATAAACTTCTCCCGGCCGAGCGGCTGCTGCCACGATAAGCCAGGAAAGTACAAATGACCTTTTGGCGAGCCAACCAAGACACCGACGAATCGGCCCTCGTCGTACCTTGAAACGAGCCACGCCTTTTGTAATTCGGATAGCAGTAAAGTCGGATCTACCATCGGCGGCAAGGTCTGTACGTATTTCAATTCTACCCATAAGTCCTCCGCGGATCCGGACAGCCAACAGTCTGGCACCCCCGCTATGAAGCGGAGATTCAATTTGAGCGCGTACACTCGCGGAACGAGTTGCTTTCTCAATGCTTGCCAGAACGTGTTCTCTGTCATAAATTAATGTCCCATACTGCACCGGAGGGACGTGCCGGTCATCTTGCCCGGGTCGATTAATGCCTAGGAGGGGGTCTCAATACCCCTCGGCTTCGTCGGGCCGAGCTTGCTCATAGCCGAATTGCACTGAGGCGGGAGACTGGGCAATCCATGAAAAACGATGACAACGTATGAAAAACGAAAACTCACAAAAAATTTTGTGAAAAATAAGATTTGTTATGTGAGGCGTACCCGCTTGGTACATTAAGTCTGCTGCCGAGACACCTCGTATGTTGGCCATGCTTTACGCTGCTTTGTCGTCCTTGGTTTCCAGCTCGCGGAACAGGAGATCCTGTGAACGTTCGCGGACTGCCCATGCTTCGTTCACGCGTGCGTGCGTGTCGAGCATCTTGAACGTCAGCAGTGGGTAGCTCTTGTCGCGGTCGAATGCGATCTCGGTTACGACCTGAACGGGGAGCAACCCGTGTTCGTTGTTGAGGCGACTCACGTACTTGTCAAAGTTCTTGAGTCCCGCCGGCGACACGTACATCGTCATTGGCTCGTCTGCATCCGTAAAGTTCGGAGCGACGATGATCAAACGACGCTGATTCTTGCACGCCTTGCCCTTGCCGGTGAGCGCTGAGCCCCACTGGTTCTTCGGACAGGCTTTGCAGTCCTCGAACTGAGGCTCCTCGACGGATTTGTGCGGATACAGCTGCCCACCGTCCGGGTTCTCGCGACCAACAGCGAAGCAGTCCGGTGACTGCGGGTTGTTGCTGTTGTACACGCCGGGGTAGTGCACCATGAACCATGCGAAATCCAGAACGATTGCCTCGAGCGGGCCGTCTGAAGATTGGCCGTCGGGCAGTGTGAATTTCTTGTCTTTCAGCTGGATCTTGTTGGAAGGCAGAGCGCCGAGTTGGCCCTTCTGCTGTTGCAGCTGTTTCTTGATCTGGTCTTCGATATTGACCGGAAGGTTTGGTGTTACCTCTTCTTTTGTCTCATCTTTCGCTTTGCTCATCACTTATTCCTCAGTGAAATTTCTCGTTTCGTGTACGGCTCCATACCGGGTATTGTCTGACCTGATTGGATCAGCTCCCTGTATGCTGCAGCGGCAGGACGTTTCTGGAGTAGGAAGAAGTCTCCTGTCTCCGCGATGTGTGCGTGTAACGCGTCCCAATCTACTACCTGTGGCAATACTGTCTCGGTGATAGAGGCTGTACCGACACCCGTTGCTGCTTTGAGCACTCCTTGTTCGTCGAGACGAAGCATCAGTTCCATTTCCAGGGTGCGCCACCGCGCTACTAACTCTTTGTCTCGAGTAGCGATGTTCCGACGCTCGGTCCTCACATCTACCATCTCAGAGATTATATCAGAGGTTGTGAGCTGGGGGCTACTTTTTTCTGTCATGATTTCACCTTAATTTTCAAGAAGATCCAGCAGCAGTTGCATGCTGGTTAGTTTCGCATCGAGCTTAGTGAACACCTTCTCGTCTAGGGTATCGCGGGCGCAAATGTGGATCGTTTCAGTCTTTCGCGTTTGACCAGCTCGATAGATTCGGTGGTTGAATTGCTTGTAGTGCTCCGCGTTATATGTAGGTGAGGTCCAGATGGTAGTTGTTCCGGCAGTGAGAGTAAGTCCATGTCCAGCTGATTGCGGATGAGCAAAGATAGCTCGTATTTCCCCATCTTGGAACTTTCTAACGGCTTCCACGCGGAGACGATCGTTAACGGACCCATCGATGACGGCAAAATTAATGCCACGCTTGCGGGCCTCTGCTTCCAAGCCAGCTCGCTGATGTCGCCAATTGAATGCCACAACACACTGTTCTCGCTCTTCGATAAGGTCAAGCACGAGGCTGGCGCGAGTGTCGTCAAGAATGTGATAGTTTCCTGTTTCATCGTAAACCGCTCCTGATGCGATCTGTAATAGTTTTTGGTGCACGGCAGCTGCGTTGACTGCGGTGAGCAGTTTCCCCTCTTTCACCATCATCACCGCCATCGACACCATGTCGTTGTACTGCGCTCTGAGTTTCAGTGGTAGATCCACGCGGTACTCGGTGATCTTGTTGGGTGGGATGTCGTTGCAGTCCTCGAACTTGTGCCGGATGGTGATGTCCTCGAGGAGATCGAACACAGCGTACTCAGCGCCTTCCTTGTCGCGCCACTCAACCATGGTGGGATCGGGCCCCACTTGCACCGGCTCGCACACAGCACTCCTGAATTTCCAAAAGGATGAACCGAGGCGTTCGCCGTCGTCTACGATCTTGGCTTGGTGCCAGACGTCAAGGATGGACTTGGGATTGATGGTGCCGGTGAGGATTTCGCGGTAGTCAAAGAGCTTGGCGAGTATGTACACTGCCTTGGATCGCTGCGACTGGTAGTTCTTGTACGCGGTGGACTCATCAGCAATGATGGTGTCGAAGTCTTTGAAGTAGGAGGGTTTGATGTGCTTCTTCATCCACCGCACGGCGTCGTGGTTGGTGATGATGATGTCAGCGTCAGAGTCGAAGACCTTCTGTCGGTTGGTTGCGTAGGCTACGCGATACTTGACGCCCGGGAAGAACTTGTCGATGTCGTCCCCCCACGCAGGCTGTAGTATAGACTTAGGAGCGAGAACCAGACATCTCTTCCCCGACGTGCTAGCTCGCTCGACATATGCGCCCAATGCTGGCCGCGTTTTGCCAGTGCCAGGATCTGATAGATCGAGAACGCGATTCTGCGAACGTAGTAAGCCCAGTGTCGTTTCTTGGTGTTCATAATAAGGTGGTACCTCTTTGAAATATCCGGACATTAAAAGTCACCTTCGTCACATTGAAGTGCCACGAGTCCTTCCTCGCGCCACATATCGATTACCTTCTGTCTGTCTTCAATGGCGAGTCTTGGAGGCTCAACGTCATTGAATACCAACTCGCCGTCGCGCATCTTGTTGAGCCACGCTCGCTTGATCTCCACGTCAGTGGTGTGGATGCCGATGGGGCGCATGAGGAGGACATCGTATGGCATGTTGTACTTCTTGAGCCACGTCCGGGTTGAGTGCTTCCGCTCGGCGTCACGACCAGTGATGAGTATGACGAACCAGCCGTCTGCGTGCATGGACCTGACTAGGTTCATCGTCGGGATGATCGGCTTGTCGTTCTTGATGTCCTCGTAGAACGCTTCCCAATCCTTCTTGTGCGACGGATCGTCGTTGTTGATGTGATGGACCCGGTGCCGGATGTCGGCAATCGTACCATCAATGTCAACGAACACGCTCTTCCTCGGTTTGTGATTACTCATCATACCCATCTTCATCTTCCTCTTCATCTTCATCTTCGGGATCAGTGTCTACGGTGTAGCCACCGAAGTGGAGTACGCCGTTGGAGCTATAGCATTCGACCGGCGTGTCGAACTCCACAGTTGTACCGCTGTCTATGTCGCCGTGGCACAGGGCCATTGGGATGGCTCCGATAGACCCGGAGTCAACGCCGAGTATCGTACCGTCGGAGCAGTCGTAGTCCCCGTCGCCCCAACGTGTGTAGAACGCAGCGCAGAGGTGGCCATCGAACTCAAAGATGCCCCCACGGTCTTCCCAAAAGGGATCCAGGTACTCGTCCCACTTGCTGTTGTCGATCACGTAGCACGGATCGCCGATGTAGTACTTGCCTGCTGGTAGTAGTTCATCCATTGTCAAAGCCCCGCGTCAAAGAAGCAGAACCCGGGGCCGTTGCCTTCGGGGTCGCGTGATGGCTCGAGGTATCCCTTCTCGCCGCCGGGGCCTTCCAAAAGGATGCGCCCCCACGTTTCGTCATGCCAAGTGTCATCGGGGTCAGGCCCTATGAATTCGTGGCCTACTATTTTGTAGCCTTTGAGTACCGTGGCTATCTGGTCTACGTTGCTTTCGTTCATGATTACTAGCTCCCTTTGAAAACCTTGATGCCTCTGTACATAGCAGTACCGCAATCAAACTCAGCATCATCCAAGCGTTTGCCGGTCACGGTTGTTGTCCTCGCAATGACAAACTGCTTCCACTCAACTGCATTAAGCTCAATCGCTGAGAGTGGTAACCCCTCGTTCATTGAATGCTCAATGGCATCGTTAATTTCTTTGATCACTCGGCGCCAAGGTTCTACGAATGTTTTCATTTATCTCTCCTGTTCGCTTCGAGTGCTTCCCAGATCAACTGGTCCACTCGTGCTGCAATGTCGAGCATCTCCGTGCATGCCCCCGTCAGTGCATTGTTTCGCCCGGTATATAGGTAGGGCTCATCGCCTCGAGAGGGTGTGAAACTTGCGACAGGATCAGCATCGTCAGGTAGTCCTTGATGTCCTGCGCTTCCGTCATGTCCGTTATCTCGTCCAGGTCGTCCTGAATCAGGAGTATCTGGTATGTCTTCGTCGTAGCCATCATATTCTCCCTGATATGCACGTGAAATTCGTTCAGATACGAAGGCACAGACCAACTCAGTTACTTCTTTCCGAGTGACTAAGTGCTTAGTGGCTGGGTCCCGAGTGAGGTAGACGGCGAGCAGGCGCCGCTTCGTATCGTCGAGTTCAATATGAACAATTGTCTTCATTCTTCGGCTCCTTATGCCCGCAGTCGTCGCACCTGATTATGTCGGGCTCGCTACTGCACTCGTAGCGATGGTTGTCGCCACATGCAGGGCAGCGGGTGCAACCATACATGTTAGTGCTTTTGTCCATGCTGGCCAGCGGATGAATTTTCACCACGGTCTCCATTGCTCGAGGACTAGCATGTCGAATTCATTTGGGTCTCCGCCGGCACGTTCATACTTCTCTTTGTACTCTTTGAAGACCACAGTCATGGCATCAAGACACTCGTCCATAACCTCGTAGGGGGCAGCGCTCACCAGAAGTCTCCCATCTGCCGTCGCCATTCCTTGTATCCCTCGACCGACTTCGCGTTCCTCTGCAACTCACGCACGTCGCCGGCCGTCAGTGGCTTGAAATAGTAATAGGGGAGGTCAGTCCTCCACACTTTCGTGCCGAAGCACTCCCACTTGCCTGCGCTCCTCATATCTTTACCTCCTCGAAGGATGAAACTGCAAGGGGGGCTGTTTTGTTGAGCAGCGTACGGTGCTGCCCGTAGGGATGCATGCGGCAAATCCAAGAGCGTTTGGTTTCGGACTTGACCACTTCCATTTCGATCTCGACATCCACCGAGCGGCCCTGCTTTTCAGCAAGACCGCCGGCGAATGAGATTGCCTCGTGCCTGACGTCGAAACGCCGGCCTTCGACGAGGTATTTCACAGCTCGAATGCTGCGAATGCCTGCAGCGCTATGAGTGCAGCGTGCTGATCGCCAAGGACGATTGCGTCTTCGACTTTCGTTGCTTCTGCTTGCACCTTACCGAGGCGTTCCTGGTACACAGCGTTCTCTGTATCGAAACGTGCCTTCTCAGCAGCGCGTTCTGTGCTGAACGCATACCCGAGCACAGTGCTTTCGAAATTAACGCGGTTGTAGGAATGGTTATCCTTGGAGTACTGATCCGCCCATTCCTGTGCAAACTTCTGCAGCTGGGCGCCGGTGAATTTCACCGTACCGTCGCGGAGACCGTTGACTAGGTCACGGACCTCATACGTCTTCTGCCGTTCGGGTGCTTCACCGATCAGCCCGTTTTTGATTGCACGGACTCGTGCGCGGGCGTGGTCAATCTGACCCATCATCATCTTTGCCATTTTCGTTTCCTCGTTACTTTTTAAGAGAGCCCTGTTCAGGGATCGATTCAACCATTCAGGGCTGGTCAGACCATTTGAAATCTAAAGACAGTTAGCTGCATCGGCATTATGAACAGCACGTGAGTGCTGGGGCCGGGACCAATGTAACCTTGTTTATCGACGCTGTCTTACACCACCGACGGAGATACCCCCGCCCAATCAATTAGCTGCCCGGGTTCTCGGCGCCCACCCGGGCTTGGATTATGCAATACGAACTTCGCAGGCATTCCACCTGTTACTACGTCGCTGCACCTATGTCTCCCCCTTTATGCGCTACGGGGGATCGTTTCATTCGTTGCCCGAGACGTCCAGTGGATAGTCTCGGGACTTCACACATTGCTTCACTGCAGCGCTTCTGGATTTGCCTGTGCTGGCTATTTATCCGCGATTACGCCATCGCTGCTTGGGGCCGGATCATACTGAGGCTTCTGCCGGCAACGGGCTTTCTAAACAAGAACAAGTCTTGTCGCATCCTCACCGTTAATTCATTCTTCGTTGCACGCTATAATTTAGAGCGCGGGACGGAAGCACTCCGCGCTGATTCTCTGCTCGTGCTTGCAGTGACTCCGAGGGGTTTGTCAGGGAACCACCCTGCCTCGGATGAATAAGGCCGCCCACCGTAACGGGGGCGGGACTCGTCGTCGCTTCGACGCTGATCAACGCTACATCACGACGGCTTGCTTTACGGAACTTCAACCAGACTCTTCAGCCCGTCCATCCCGATTCTGCCATAGTTCGTTGCCCGGGCGTGCCCGGGACTTCACACTTTCCAGTTATCGGCAGTGCTACCTCATCCGACTACACGGTGCCGGCTACAGGCCTTCAGCTTTTTACCCTGCCCTGTCAGCAACGGCAGCTCGCGATTCATACTCCCCAATCACACGACCCGTCGCCATGCTGCGGGCCGAACTCACACCACATGCAGGTGATCTTGTTCGGCTTGGGGGGATAATCTGTTGCCCCGGTCATTGCCAAGGCTCGCTTGTTCCACGATGGGAGGAACTTCATAGCTTTCTCCCGCGTGACAGTACGTTTGGTCGTCGCCTTTGGGCCTTGATCCAGGTAAATAAATTCGACATCCAGTACCTCAAGGGTGGGGTACCGAAGGAAGGTGCCGATTGCATAGATCTGGCCTTGTTGGGCGTGGGAGACTTCGTTTCCATACTTCTTCCCTGTCTTGTAGTCAGTGGATATCGCTGACACGAGTTCTCCGTTCTCGAAGTCGCGGTGCCGGCAATTGTCCAGCTTCATGCGACACCACACGTCGTCGTCCCACCAACCGGTGACGTCCCAGTCCTTGGTGAAACCCCAGTTCTCTTCCAGCTCAACTGTGCCAGACGCGAACTCGCCTTTCACTAATTCGAAGTAGTCTTCGAACAGAGAGAGGTTCTCTGTGAACGGTCCTTTGTCCTTGACGAACAGTTCTGCCTCGAGATGGATGGCTGTGCCGCGGTCAGCCGCGGTGCGATCCATGTGATCGGTTGATTTCTTCTCGACGTACTTCTTGTAGGCCTTCAACGCGCAAGATTCAAAGTCCTTGAGTCGACTGAACGACCATGCTGTGATGTCTTTCATCCTATGCACCCGCTACCGTGGTCAGAGTCGGTGCGCTCGGTGTTCTCTGACCTAAGCTGAAAGATGTTGGATCCGACGCAACTGACTCGATGCCAGCCACTGTTTCAGAGAGAGCGCAGGTATGACTGCCGGGTCCAAGATCATCCACGCCCACATAAAAGGCCCTGGTGAAGTCGTTGGGTACTTCTCTGAGAAACGCTCCGTCGCAGTACAGATCGTAATGTTCGATCTCACTCTCCGTTAGCGGCACACCGTCCTCGTATGTCAGTCCCGGGGTGAAGCTGATCATCACCGTCGTCGGCAGGGGCGTCTGCTGGGCACTGATTGTCAGGCTCGCTAGCAGGATCAATGCTGTCATCGCTCGTAGGGTCTTCACGTAATTCTCCTTTGGTCAGTTCATGACCATCGTCTCTCTTGGGGTTGAAGATATACAGCCAGGGCGCGCCGTTTTCATCAATGAAGAGACGCGCTCCATAGCGCTTGCGTTGCTTCTTTCTCGTCGCTGCGTTGGCGTAGCGTCCCCAGATCCAACACTTGAAGTAGTAGAACAGGAACGAGTCGGTCTGCGTTAACCTCTTGAGCATGCCCTCATAGCACGCTGTCACCAACTCGATGATGCGGCGATCGACGTTGGACTCAAAACGGCCTGCGCCGTTCCACAGGCAGGCTTCCTGCCAGACGATATTGCTTACGAAGACTGGGAACTCGTAGCCGAGTTTTCTTGCTTGGGGGGTGATTGGGACTCCGTGGTGGAGATAACAAGAGTCCTGAAGTTCGGAACTGTCCATTCCATTTCTCCTTTCAGAAACGATACTCTTATGTGTTCTGGCATGCTAAAGCATTGGCCGAGGATGGCATGCGCCCACGGCCCACCGTCTGTAATGAGTGCTGATATTAGAGAAGTGGAGGCCTGCGCGCCGTGCGCATAGAATTCGGTCACGGGGGCGGCTCAAATAAGGTCGTTCAGTTCGTAGTCGACGTTCAACCCGGATACGTCTTGGACCATGTAGTCCGACTCCCCAACTTTCTCATCGATCGCCTCGCGCACAATGTCGGATAGGTCGTCCAAATCTTGAAGTGGCTTGGGCTCGTCAATGTAGAAAGTCAGGGTGAGAATCATCGGGTTCATCACTCAATGTTAGGGGGGCTTATTGGAACTTGCAACTCTTTTTCGCCGGGGACATTTTGGGTCTCAACCGGCTTCAAATGTATGCCCAGATCCGCTCTCTCTTCAGCGGTCAGGTCCCATTCAATCTGGAATCCACGAGTACGTTTTCCAGCTATTTGCAGCCGTTCGGGTTCCAGTCCTTTGTGCGCCATGGTCTTCATGACCTTCATCTTGGAGCGCCTGCCGCCCACTGCCATCTCGAATGCGCACAGCAGCTCGTCGGCTGACAACAAAGACGGCTTCTCGTCCTTCGCTTCGAGGGTCATGCGGTCCAGCAGCTGCTGGTAGTTGCGACCCATGTCGAAGTCAGTGTGCTCTCGCAGGATCTCGTGGAAGTAGAAGAGGTCGCCGACTTGCATGGCTTCCACGAACTCCACGATCGTGGTCTTCGACAGCTCCTGTGAAGCTCTCTTGGTGTCGTTCTCGAGGCAGGTATGTGCCTCTTGCCTGTCCACGTTGTACCCGATCAGGTACCCAGCGAAGTGGCTCAGCTCTTCCTTAATGAGGTCTACCTCATCAGCGGTGATCTCGAGCCTCTCCTCTTGTCGCACACCGAAGCTGAACCTGCGCTCTCCCGGGGGTACCGGGATGCTGTTCTGGCTGTTGGTGGTGACGATGAAATTGGTGAAGTTGTTACTCATGCGGTGGCCGGCGTACATGTTCCGGATCGACACTCGTGTGTCCGTGATCCAGTTCTTGAGCGCAGCCATGACGGAGTTCTTGTTGTCCCCGGTGTCGTGGACATCGAACTCGTCCAGGTTGACGAAGATCGCCTGCTCCATCCAGCCGTTGAAGTCAGCGCGCAGATCTCGGGCCTGCTGCTTCTTCACGTAGTCGTGACCGAAGATGGGCGTGAGCACGTGGTCGACCAGCAAACCCTTGCCGGTACCTTGCACACCGTGCAGGATCCAAGCGGTTCCTGTCTTCTGTCTGGTTTGGTAGATATACGCTAACCAGTTGATAAACCTGTCGTATTCCACACCGCTGTTGCCCAGCGCGTGGGCTATCACTCTCGTGATCGTCACCGGCGGCGTAGATCGATACTGTGCGCCAGCGATGATGTCGGTCTGCTTCCACGTGTTGAACACCCGCTCGTCGGGGTTCCACTGCTGCTGGAACGTGGGATCGAACTTCACTTCCCAGTTCTCAACCTGATCGAGGTCAGGCGGCACCACGTGGGGCGCGACCTGAAAGAACCACGACTTGATCTTGTCGTGGGAACCGATCTTGTGGGGCTGTATTACGATGTCGTCGCCTTTGCGGGCGCCGGCGTAGTACGAGTCGTCGTGCTTGTTCCTGAACACAAACGGCATGATGTTCTTCTCCCACCGCGCCTTGGCGGCAGGCATTGCGACCTCGTCGTAGTACTTCTTATCGACCTTCTCCATGAACAGGGCCGGCTCGCCCTTGTGGTTCCGGATCAGCGTCGGGTACTCGATGTAGTAGAAGTACGCCTCAGAGTCGCCATCGTCCAGATTGCACCGCACGACGAAGTCTGAGTCCTGCCTGATGGGGTGTAGGCGCCCGGGTTCAGTCAGGGTTCCCTTGAGGACGTCGATGTCCCCGCGGCGTTCGTAGTAGTCCTTGACGCGGGACTTCTTCAGTCCTTTGTCTTCTCGGAGCTGGTCGATGTGACTTCGCTCCAGTGCTTTGACATCACTGACAACTGCCCGTCGGAAGTCGTGGCGAAGAATATCGTGCTCTTTCCGAATGACACTAATTCTTTCAGCGACGGGATCAGGGAATCCCACACATGCGGGGGCAGTAATGTACACGACTCGTCCATTATCGTTAGCGATCCTGTCGAGCGGGTAACTGAGCGCGAAGTCTTTGGCTGTGAGGGTGATTTCGTCACGGAGTTTCTCAGTGGCTAAGTTGGTATTGATGATCCACGTCTTGATGTCCTGCATCGCTTCCTCTCGATCGAGCAGGAAGTAAACGTGGGCACGTATGCCGGGTTTAATGCCAGAGCTGGGACTGTGCTGAACGACGTAACTGGTTTGCTGAAAAGCTGTTGGCATATTATCCAAGAACTCGTCAACACCGTTGAACGAAGATAGACCGTCAAGGTCCAGTACGATCCAACAACGGGCCTCGTCGCGGTCATGGTGTCCCTTGCGGCTCTCGTTCTCCAGGGGCCTGTCCAAACTACCCGTATGCAGACAGTGCCCCAGCTCGGCATGCTTTTTGAGCGCTAGCTCGAATTCGTCAATCGTCTCGACTGCCTCGACGTGGGAGGTGACTTGATAAAGCATGGGATAACTTTCTGAATCGTAGCCACCGTCGGGGCGCCGGGTGTATTTCTTCGTCAGCGGCTTGTCCGCCTGCAGGAAAGTAAGTTGCATCTGCTACTCCGGGGGGTGACTCACTATGATACTCCGGCTGAGACGGGGTGACAACAGGTTTCCCATTAACACTAGATGTCCTTCCGGCTTTGGGTTTTTCGCCGCGCATTTCCATCCACGTTGCCCACTTCATGATCAAGAGTACGAGTGCTTCCACCACCGCTATCGCGATTGTTATCTTCTTCATCCGGGATCTCGCATATGACCCAACAGGTTGTTTCCAAGTGCTTGATTGTTCCCTCGATGCACTGGGGAGTGAGCCGCTCGAGGCTCGCGGCGTTGATCATGATCTCCTTACTCTTAGGCGTCGGGGGTTGCCTTTCGAGTTCCCATATTGCGACACAGAGCACGCACGCCGCTGCGATACCAAAGAGGATCAGGTCGAAGTCAATCTTCATGGGGCACCAGATCCATTGTGTACTCAATCTCAACCGACGAACCATACCCACAGGTATCGCAGCCGCTGCTGCCATTCGAGGTGAACGCCGTGAGCGCCTCGTATGGTACGCCGAAGTCGTCACACCACCGCATCGCGGTTGGTAAGTCCAACATGCGACCGGTGGTGACTATGACGCGCTTCGGCTTGACACTGATCATGTCGAGGTTGCCGAACAACTGTCTGAGGTAGGTGAGCTGCTCTGTGGGGGTCACGATCATATCCACACCTTTCATGGCTCTATCCTCACGAAGCGATATCCTTCGTTCCATGCTACCTTGAGAGCGGATTCTACTCCGCCCATGAACGAGCCGCTAAACTCTTTCAGCACGACGATATCTTCGGAAAATCTTCGCCCTTTATTTAGCGAGTAATATCTAGAGCAGTTTCTCGGTGGCTGTTTGGTGAACTTGGCGGCGCAACGCTTCGACTTTGGGGGTAACTTGAACAGCCGAGTGGTGGCGCCGGCACAGAGATAGGCTGGGCTAGTACGATTCCTTAAACCGACATGGGTTTGAAATTCCCTCGTTGACGTGAAATGGCCGTGGCCTGCGGTGGTGTCTCTTACGAATCTGAGCTGCATCATAGGGGTTCTCCCTGTATTTTCTCGCCGAGCGAGAGGATTTGGTTGAGGTATATCCACTTCTGTTGTGGGGTTTCGTCTTCAACTTCATGTGCGCAGTGCGTGTACTCTTCGAGGAGTGCCGTCGCAACACGCTTGGTGCCTTCGTCGAAGCACAGTTTGCTGATGTACATAATGCCTTGATCCATGTCCGCACGACCGTACAGGCCCTGCTTTCCGAGGTCTTTGCAGACAATCAACTTGAAGCTGTCGAGATCCAGCTCAAGGATGTCCTTACAGAACGTGATGGCCTTATCGAGCTGTGCCTGGTGAATGGTGTTCAGTGGAATCGAATGCTTCGGCAACGGATCGTTGGCTACGCGTTTGCTCTTCAAGAGCTTGATTGCTGACAGATTGACGCCGATGTCTTTGTACCGGGTGCGGCACTCCTGAACGGTGTCGAGGAACTCTTCTGTGACCCCACTCGAGTTATACGTCAGGTTAATCAACGCCTCGTGGTTGTTGGGATCAGCCATGATGAATTTCTTGATGAGCACCTTGTCTCTGAGTCTGGTGATCGCGCCGGCGAGGTGGTATGCCGTATCCCAACCGTCTTTGACAGTTCGGTCTTCGGTCAGCGTCAGGCCGGTGTGATACTGATAGTCATACAGGGCGTCGACCCGCGTTTGCATTACTCGCACACCCTTGAAGAAGATGTGTCCTTTGCTGCGACCCGGCTCTTTCTCGAGGAAGTCTACATCTTTGTCGACGTGCACTGGATCATAGTGATCCTTGTCAATGAAGTATAAGTGCTTGTCTTTATAGCACTTTTCGAACTCGACACAGCGGTCGACTATGACATACGTTTGTTCCGGATCCGGATCGGGCAGGAACGTCACAGCTGTCGCCTCGCCACCCTCGTCCAGCATGTTGCTGTAGATCTCGCGAAACGCCATCCAGATCTCCCACTCCTTGCCGAGGTCCGTCGTGAAACCAAGCTCGGTGTCGTCCATGTACACAATGTCAAACTCGTCGTGGCGAATCTTGGTGCGTTTGCAACTGAACCGGTACATCTGTCCGCCGGTCAGGATACTGACGGTCGCGCCGGCTCGCAGCAGGATCGCAATCGCGTATTTTAGGCCAGTGCCGAAGTAGCCAATGGCTGAGTCTTGGTTGTCCTTCGAGTTGACCCCGAAGGTCTTGATGGCCCGAATGTCAATCGCGCCTTTGTTTTGGAATACGATCACGGTATTTCTCCATTTCGAGTGTTAGATAAAAGAGCCACATGGTGTGGTAGATGGTCAAGATCAGTACGCTCCACAAGTCAGTCATCTTCACTCCGTATGTCTGGGGCGGAGTAACGACCATCAATAGCAGCATCGATCCGCTCGTCAATGTAGTCAATCTGAACACCATCTGGGACCCGAGCGAATACGACAAACTTCGACGTTGGTATCAACGCACCTTGAAGTTGATGCTCTCCGTCATAGGCTATGCTGATTATATCTGCTCCGGCCCCATCCATTGCTTGGGCCGTAAGAAGCGCCTCAAAGTCATATCGGGCCTTGCGAACCATTATTGCAGACATAATTCTGTTTCCTTTCCTAGTGTCTTTAGCGCTATTGTCCGAGGTTTTGTAACTCCTACTTCTCCGGGGCGCGCCCTGTATTTGCGGCAGCCGCACACTCAAAATCCTTATTTGCGGCAGCCGCACTCTCAAAACCCTCGTCGCTTACTTCAACTATTTTCTTTATTTATCAATCCTCAGTCTGTAGTGTTTCGCTTAGCCATTCGGCCACTATATCGTCGTGGTAGGTGTCCATGTCTACTGGCAGCACGTCCGTATACACGCCCTCGACAGTGTCCTCGTGGCCCGCGCGATAGCCACTGTTGTAAAGTCTGATAAGTACAGCCTCAAGCTGTTCGATGCGCTTGTCTGCCGCTTTTTTTTGCCCTTCCTCAAAGCCAAGCCAAAAATCTGAACTGTAATCACCCATCATCTACCCAGTTTCGGTTGTTTTTACTCATGTTCCTGTCTCTAAAAGTTCCAGATACTTCCACTAAATGGAAGTTTCGAGCATTTATTGCTCAATTCGACCTGCTCTCCAATAAAGAAACTTCATTCTCGGGTGTGCGTTGATGTAACCAGGGAACAGATGCCAGTTACCGGTAACCAACACACGCATAGGTGTGGGCTCGCCGATGATCTTCCAGTGACCATACGCGGGGCTGTCAATACTCGACGTGTCCGCACTCCAGGCAGTTGTACTCTTGAAGTCCATCGACAATTGCTCCTTTCTTGAGTGCGACCTCCTTGCACGCAGGGCACTCCATCGCTTGTCCGTTGTTGCCCTCGTACTCGTCGATATCTGCCATCATCTCCTTCAACTCTTTAATGAGGAAGTCGCGCCTTGCCAGTTGATTGGTAATTCTCTCCTGATGGCGAAGCAGCCGCTTGGATTTCCGGTAGTTCTGCATGCTGATGCTGCACGACACGATCGCCACGATCACAGCTGATGTTGCGATTACGATGTCCCACTCCATGTCAGTTCACCTCGATATCTTTGAGGAACGATTTGTGGAGCATGCCCTTGGCGTGGCCAGCAGCCTGCTCGAAGAAGTCCGAGATCAACTCGTAGTCGTCGGGGATGAACCGGCAGAAGTTGAAGACGTTAGTTTCGAACCCGTCCGCACACTTCTCGCCGGCGCTCATGCCCTTGGTCTCCGGGTCATACTCGAACACCACGTTACCGCGGAAAATATATTTCATTTCAGCTACTCCGATAGGCCGTCAATCACATCCGGGGGCACGGCGCGCAGAAAATTGACGACGGGCTTAGAGATAATGACCCATTCGGCGTAGTAGCCAGCCACCAGCCACCCGAATTTCGCCTCGTCCCGATCGGTGTAACTCATCAGGCGCCAGTTGCGATGTTCGAAGGCCTTCCAGAATATCAAGTCTTCAGCCACTTGCGCAGCCTCTTTCGGTGTGTACCTGGTCATGTCACATCTCCTCGACCTTACCGCCGGCCAACGTGTACGTAACAGTCGGCACCCTCTCAAGCTGCACGATGGCGTAGGTCTTGAAAATGACGAAGAGGGTGGCGTTCTTGCCGTTGCCGTAACCACCGGTCGTCAGGTACTGCTGACACTTCTCGTGGGCCTTTTCGAAGGTCTCGTAGAAGACGTTGTCGTTGGCGGACGTGCTGAGGCCGGTCACGGTGTCATAGCCGTGGATCTTGTAACGCTCGATATACGCTGGTTTCTTACTCATGGGTTGCTCCTCACAGATGTGGAGGTGGCGGACGTGGCGGACGAAAGAGTACGACCTTTTGCCGCACCATTCACAGTCAATGATCATGTCACATACTCAAAGTGAAAGTATTTCCTGCCGTTGACACGCTGCAGGGCCAGCTCGGCGTCCATGGCTAAGGTCAGGATCTCCGGTACGCCTTTTACCCGGATCGCGTTAGAGTGCGTGCCGAGGATCTTGAAGGAGTCTACCCGCGGCCGGGTCGTGAACTGTATCACCATCTTCCAGGGCGCTGGGTTCGGCAGCTCAATGTGCTTGCGCATGCCGGTCAGGCAGAGAATTTCCTTGTCGCCGACCACCTCTTTGTAGTACCCGGTTGAGTAGTTGTATATCAAATGGACGCCCGCAGGTACGTAATTGTCGTCGTGATCGATGGATTTCATGGTCTTTTCCTCTGATTTGGTCACTCAGTAACTGAGAATCGTTCTCATTGCACTGCAAAAACATGGCCAAGTGGCCAAAGTACGTGGCCACTTTTATCCGAATACTTCTTTTCTAAGTGACTCAGTGACTTAGTGGTAAGAACTAAGTTAAAAAAGTACTATATAAGCCCAAAAGTGCCGTGTAAGTCTTTGATTTTGGCAAGTGGCCATTTTTTTTAGAAAGTTATTTGAGCGTGTGCGCGCGGAAAGTCAACGCATCGCCGGAAATACTTTAAATTAGCCTGGCCACTTGGCCACTTCACTCGACGGCTGCTATTTTCGACTTCAATATGGAGGAAGTGATGCAGGCGGCAACGGCGTCTGGTTGTGTCTTAAACCTGCCGACATATCGGTTGTCGACCATCACTCTCCAATTCCCGCGGCGATCCGAGCTGTACGTTATGTACGTCCCGTCGTGTGGTCCTAACACCGGCACGATTGGTTGATTGCAATATTTGCATGTGTTCATGAGTTTCCTTCCCAGTTGGTAAATTCTACATCCTGATCTTTTGCCAGACCAAGCCGGCGCATGGCTGCTTGAATCATCATTGCTTGCGTGACAGCGTCCCAACGTGCGTCATGCGCAACGCCCCCCTT
>Ga0255055_10000910_pt1 | contig 22589 bp, 22 predicted proteins | sample JV7_2_27_MG_FD_188633 | JGI IMG/M metagenome (GOLD analysis project Ga0255055, IMG submission 188633) | Seawater microbial communities from Jervis Inlet, British Columbia, Canada - JV7_2_27 | ecosystem: Environmental > Aquatic > Marine > Inlet | place: Canada: British Columbia | collected...
CCCAAAGCATCTGGGGAAACAGGAATTCGATATCGCCTATCTCGATCCGCCCTACAATCAGCACCAGTATGGGTCGAACTATCATCTGCTCAATACCATTGCCCTGTGGGACGGCTTGTCTCCGGGGGACCGGGAGACAGGCGGCAAGGCGGGTATTCGCAGGGACTGGGTTCTAACACGCTCCGACTACTGCTATCGTGACCGTGCTTTCGAGGCCTTCAATGCCCTGTTGGGCAACCTCAAGGCCCGGCACATATTCATTTCCTACAGCACCGAGGGTATCGTTCCCTTTGATGACCTGATGAAGCTCTGTGCTTCCTGCGGCAAGGTGAAGCTGTTCACAGACGAGTATGTAAAGTACAGGGGTGGAAGACAGAGTATACACAGGCTGAATCACAACGTTGAGTTTGTCATACTGATCGATACGGCCGCTCACACGGTCAAATCCGATCTCGAGGCAATCGACGAGCGGGTAACCGAACGCAAGCTCAACCTGCAGTTCAGGCGCAGTTATGTGAAGGCCCGCCTCCAGCAGCATTTCACCGTGGATGAGGTTCAGGAACGTGTGGGTTTTGAGCTGGGCGACGGGACCTTGTGGATTGAAACGCAGGGCTTTTTAAGATTGGAGGATACAGATCTAAACGGACTGATCGACCAATCGGGTCTCACGGTCAGCCGGAAAAGGGAAGCCAAAGAGAGGCTGCTCGGGGCGCTGAAGCAGTGCCAGTGCATTGACAGGGTGGAAGAGCTGCAGCAGGTACTGCTGCTCGTCAGGGAACGTCGTGATGATCGGGATCTGTTTGCAGCGCGTATACCGGATATTCTGCGGAAGTTCGCCCACAAAAAGTACAGGGAGATATTTATGGAATCCCTGGCAGCGATCAGAGATCTGCAGCAGAGAAACCCTGAACTGTTTAATCGTGTTGCAGACAGGATAGATGATATTGAGGAGCTTGCAAAAAAGCGGTTCGAAGGATAGAGTGGTCTAGATGCCGCTTCGATCTAGCTGAAACAGTACGCTCAATTCTCTCCTACTATGGCGTCCTCTTTCGCCGATTCATCACAACTCTCTTCCCGCGGAGTAGTCTGTGGAAGCTGTTCAATTGGTACGGAGAAGGTGATGTTGTCCTGGGAACGAAGCGTGGCGACTCTCTTGAGTATGTTGATCTCGCAGAGTGTGACCTTCTTGTCCTCGAACATGATCGTGCTGCCCTCCTCAGCATAGTTGCGTTTGAAATTGCAGTAGGCCTCGTGTTCATAGGCGAGACAGCAGAGCAGCCTGCCGCAGGCTCCTGAAATCTTCGATGAGTTGAGGGTCAGGTTTTGATCCTTCGCCATCTTAATCGTGACGGGCTGCAGTTCATGTTTGATGGCGCTGCAGCAGAAATCTCTTCCGCATACGCCGCAGCCATTGATGATTTTTGCCTCGTCACGGGCGCCGATCTGTCGAAGCTCGATGCGTCTCTTGAATACCGAAGCAAGATCTTTAACAAGCTCACGAAAATCCACACGGCCGTCGGCAGTGAAGTTGAAAATAATTTTTTGATCGTCGAGAAAGTAGTGGACGCTCACAAGCTTCATATCGAGACCATGCTTCTTGATTTTTTCAAGGGTAATCTCGAAAGCCTCCTGCTCCCGCGCCTCGTTTTCCTCATGTCGCTTACTGTCTTCATCGCTGCACTGACGAAGGATTTTTTTCAATTCCACATCCTCGGGTATGAGCTGCCCTGTGCCGGACACGAATGCAATTTCAGGCCCATTGGAGGTCTCAATTGTTATGGAATCGCCTCGCTGCACTTTGAATTCAGGGAGAGTGCAGTAGCAGGTTTCATTGTTGTAGCATAGTTTTGCAACCGCATAGCATGTATTATCAGCCATGTGCATACCTCACTTGTATAGATCAACCAGCAATCCCCGTATCTCATCCAGTGTAGAGAGAAGGTTTATATTGCTGGCTTGTGTTTTCAACAGGTGTTCTGTCAGCTGCATGAGCCGCTGGTCAATGATTTTGGTAACTGTATAGATTTTCTGCTTCAGCTTTCCGCCTGTGTAGTGCTCCACCTGGAGCATATGGTCGGTGACGTATTTCAGAAAATCCTTGATCATGGATTTATATATCTTGAGAAGTTCCTGGTTTGGGTTTTTTGCAAACCGTTCGCCCTGTTTGGTTATTTCTTCTATGAGTTCATCGAACTGGAGGTGTATGGCCTCTGTCTCGGCAAACTTGAGCTCATCGTAGAACTTGCTGTGCAACATATCAATACTGCTCTGTGAACCTTTTTTCCCCTTTTTCCGCTTAACCGGTATGCTCTGTTTCTGGCTGCTTGTCTTCTCCATCTCAATCATGATTAGTCCTCTCGCACCACTGAGAATAGATGAGGTCTCCAAGCTCTTCTCTGCCCTGCCCCGTCGCATCGATCATAATGAAAAGGTCAGCATGACGGTCCGCCAGTTGCCTGTATCCCTCACGAACCTTGCGATGAAAGTCTACCCCTTCACGCTCAATTCTATCTCCGCTCGTGTAGTTCATCTTTTCCCTGGAGCTGTTCTTCGCTCTGCTCAATCCGTGGCCGGCATCCACGTCGATGTAGAAAACCAGATCAGGGATGAGATTATCAACAGCAAAAAGGTTCATCTGGAGGAGAAAGTCATAGGGAGCGACCTCTCTAACCATACCCTGATACACGAGCGTTGAGTAGAAGTACCGCGAGCTTATAACCGTTTTTCCTGAATGGAGGGCCGGTTTCACCACCTTCTGCACATGATCTGCACGGTCCGCCAGAAAGAGAAAAAGCTCTGCCTTCGGACCGATCTCCAGTTTCGGACTGAGAAGAATTTCTCGAATACGTTTTCCTTCCCGGGAGCCTCCGGGCTGCTCGGTCACAATGCAGGGGTGACCATCCTTCTCCAGCCGTTCGGCCAGCAGGCGCGCCTGCGTTGTTTTGCCCGAACCGTCTGGACCCTCCATAACGATGAAGCTTCCTCTGTGCACCGGCAATTCCCATCGATTGGATTCAGATCTGTGGGTAAGTGTAATGAGAGGGAGCCTAGGTTACCTTCTCTTCGATCCGTGCATAGAACCCACTGCCCATCCGGGCCTGTGCTGTAACTTCATCGGCGAGGTTTGCCGTGTCCGGCATGTACGCCTGATTGGCCTTTTTGGATTTCCCGGTGGATTCAGATTCGTCTGTGAGCAGATAGTCCTGTCTTATCTTTTCTAATTTATCTTTATCTTCGACAATCTCGCACTTGCCGTCGAAGACGACACCCTCCTCAATGATGAGCCGCGGAGTGACGATATTGCCGATTAAAACGCCGGTCGAAAGGAGAGTGATCCTTTCCGTCGCAATGATCTCCCCCTTGACTTTCCCCCCAATTACCACGGTTCCCGCGACAATCTTACACTCGGCTGTTCCCTGTTTGCCTATGAGGACCTTGCCGCTGGTCTGCACCTTTCCCGAAAAGTTACCATCGATCCTGAGAAGGCCGTTCAGGTTGAAATTCCCGTGAAGGGTCGTGCCTTCCCCAATAATGCTGTTGACAGAGGATTCGCCGTTTGTGTAAGCTGTCGTATCGTTCATTACATTATCCATATCTTACAGTATTTTCAGAATAATGGCAAGTTCTAAAGCATGCTGATGAGCTGTAGGGGAGGTGGCACTGAGACACGTTGACTCTTGATCGTTATAATGGTAATGAACAGATGAGCTGCATGTTCGTTGAGAGGCTAGAATTCAGTCGTCATGAATATCATTGGATCAACGGCGGTAGTTCCGATTCGCACCTCATAGTGGAGGTGAAATCCAGTAGCCCTGCCTGTTCGTCCAAGGAATCCGATTATTTCACCCTTCGCGACGCGCTTTCCTTCATAGGCAACGATGCGTGATAGATGTCCGTAGAGTGTTTGAAAGCCATACTCATGCTGTACCTGCACCGTTCTCCCGTATCCTCCTTTCATTCCTGAGAAGACAACCACGCCGTCGGCAGTTGCGCGAATAGGCGCTCCGGGCCACCAGCTCACGTCTACTCCCTGATGCATTGCCCACTTTCCCGTAAAAGGTGACCGCCGCATCCCGAAGGGAGACGTTACGAATCCTCCACCAATAATCGGCCAGTTGTTTGGTATGTTACTAATAATTTCCTCTCTCGCTTCGAGGAACTTCTTGAAATTCATCAGGACGCGCTTACTCGCGGCGATGTCGGCATTGATTCGTTTGATGGTCTGAAGCTCAGATTCATAGTCGCCTTCGCTTGTCAGCCCTATGATCTCTGAGAGGTTCTTTATCTCAGTTTCAGGCCCTCCAATGCCAAAGATATTTTCGGATTGACTGGCACCCAGCAGCTGTATGATGTCTTTGATATTATTTCTGTATTCAAGAACCTCATTGTCCAGGTCAGAGATCTCGTTTTGGAAAAGGTTAAGTGCCGTGACATTTCCATGCTGAGAGTTTTTAAGGTCCTCCATCTCTTTTCTTATGAGGGTGTATCGTGATGTAGTGATGAAGAAGGTGGCCACGAGGACTGACAGGAGAACCACGAAAAATGAGATGGTGAAGAGGGAGATCTGGAAGTTAAAGATCTTCTTCTCAGAGTGGGGGATGAGCATGATGGTGAGCTTTTCCCTGCCCTTTTGTACGAACCGCTTGTACGAGTAGGCGAGTATTCTTTTCAGGAAGAGCAGGTGATTCTGAAGTTTCTCGAAAAATCGCTTCTCTAGTTTTTTATATTCGGACACACGCCACCCCATATACTATTTTGGAATTGATAATAGTATCACAGCACACTAAAAAGTCAACAATTTTATACAGTATCTCTTCGCTATCTTCTCTTAGATGTATCGGCCTGCAGCTGGACATAATGTACAGGAGCCATATATAAATTCAAAGAGATATTTAAAGACATTTCAACTAAATAGATAACATTTTTCGCGGTGTGTGCATGAGCGTTGTATGTCCAATCGGTTCTTTAACCACGAATTTCCTTCAGTATCTTTGAGAGTTTCTCGCCTCCGATGAGGTCGATCTGCCGCGGCAGCGCAAACTCAACGGCCTCGGGACGGTACTTGAAGGGTGAGATGCAGACAGCCTTGGCGCAGCGTACCTTCTTTGCCTCCTCGAGAAGGGTCTTCACAGCGTTGAGACCCAGACTTACGGCCTCTCTGTATATCTTGAAATAAACGTACTGTCTCGAAACCGACCGCATTGTGCTGAGATTTGGTGAGGCGATTATGTTGGTGATGCTCGATGATTGATGCCGTATGTCGGCAACATCATAGCCCAGATGCCGTATGATTTCCAGACAGATGCCTTCGAACACAGGTATTGGGCTCACCAGAAAATCCTTCATGTTGTCATCTGCACGGAGGTCCTGATATTCATCGAGTTTGTGGGGAACGTCCTTGTAATTTCCGTTGATCCTGTGTATTAATTCCCACTGTTCTATCGCCTCGGCAAGCTTGCCCCGTAATTCGTAGAGATTGGCTAGTACATATCTGGTGGCAAGAAGTACATTTTGATCCTTCGGTGTTGCCGATGAAATGCCCTTTTTGTATTCATCAACAGCATTCTCAAACTCGTCCATCGCCCTGTAACAGATCCCCTTCTGTAAATAGGCGCGAACCCTGAACTCTGGAGAGCGCTGGGCCGCTTCGAAGTAGGTGAGGGCCCGTGTGAAGTCCCGGCCGTCCATATACACACGTCCGAGATAGTAGTAGGCGCGGAAGTTGCGCTTGTCATACCTCACAGCCTGGCTTAGGTAGACCACGGCCTCCCGTATCTTGTTGGCGTTGTACATGATCACGCCTAGATAACCGAGGCTCGGTCCATGGCTGGGGTTGTACTTGATGGTTTTGTCCAGATAGCTAACCGCCTGATCGAGGTTTCCCTTTGTGTAGAATATCTTTGCGATCTCGAAGAGGTATCGGTAGTTTCTCGGGTCCTGACGGGAGAGCTCGAGCAGCTCTGATAGGGCTTCATCTGTTTTCCCCACCTTCAGGAGAGAATCGACGAGCCCCTCACGAATGGTTGTCATGGACATGAGTGAAGGCTTCTTGTTGATTTTTACGCAGGCACGGTATTCAACAACCGCAAATTCGAAGTTCTTCTCTCTGCGGTAGCATTCGCCCAGCAGTGCGTGCGCGTCTATAGAGCCTCCATGTTTGATGATGTGCATACGCAGGTTTCGGATGGAGTTACGCACATCACCTTCTTCTATCTGTAACCAGATGCGCTGAAGCTTTTTTGGTTTGCGGAATATCTTGAAATAGGTCAGAATGATGATAATAACGACGATAACGATCCCGGCGATTATGAACTGCAGGTTCATGCTGTTTCCTGTTCAAAGGTTTCAGTGTATTTCTGTTTATAGATTCGCAGGGTGTCGATATCCCAGAGAACAATTTCAATGTGCTGCAGGCTTCTGCTCTTTCTGGCAGTGTACTCTTTCAGAACCATGAAGACAGTTTCAGCACACTCCTCCGGTGAAAATCTGCTGATCCCGACGCTCATATCTGGTATGGCAATACTCTTGAATCGCTGTTTGTTGGCAAGCCTAAGGCAGTTTTGAAGGGAACACTCAATGTTCTCCCTGGTGATCTGGCCGTCGTACTCTGTGAGAGCTACGTGAATGACGGCACCGGTCTTGAGATCTCCGCCGCTCGTGAGAACGGCCTCGCCAATATCAATACTCCCAAATTGGGCGCACTCTTGGGCGATTTGGTTGCCGCCCTTGGCCTTGATAGCGCCGCCAAGTCCCGACCCCAGAATGAGGCGGTCGTTCGATGTATTGATGATGGCGTCGGTGTCTCGTTCCGTTATATCACCCTTGAGAAGAACAATTTCTGACTTTCTCATGGATGCTCCAGTTCAGATGTGTATGCACTATTATAGCCCCATCGGCCCATTTGTATAAAGAAATTTTGTGTGACCGGAAGCTATAATACGCTCTGTACAGATGGACATGGCGAAGGATCAGCTGTGACTTGATGTGTAAAGGAACCTGTCGATCTTTTTCAGAAAGCTTTCAGCTTCAATTGGCTTTGTGATAACCGAATCGACCCCGCAGGTTTTAACCTTTTCCAGTTCTTTGGGATCAGAAATAGAGGTAACCGCAACGATGGGGATCTTTTTGAGCCGGGGATTGCTCCTCAGCTTCTTCGTTACCTCAAAGCCATCAAGATCTGGAATGAGAAAGTCGAGGAGAATGAGGTCCGGGTACCATTCAGCAACGAGCACGCCTGCATCGAATCCAGAGGATGATGTCTGGGTTTCCACATCGGTGATCCTCTCGAGTATCTTCGTTGCAATTTCGAGGAAGTCTGGATCGTCATCCACAACCAGCACCTTCCGCTTCTTGGCCTCTTCCAGTTCTCTGGGTATGGGCATTCTGTTTTCTGTCAGAAAGGTAATGAGATCGCTCCACTTCACCCGTCTGTGTCCGCCTGGTGTTGAGTATGCTTTGAGCTTTCCGGTCTCAATCCAGCGTATGACCGTTCGTATATTCACCTGGCAGAACTTTCCGATCTGATAAGTCGTATAAATTTTCTCTGGCAATCTGTGTGCCTCCTATTAACAATAATGATAAATAAACTAACTATTATTGAAAATCTAATACGTTATAGGCAACGTGTCAAGAATTAACGCTAATTTAACAATGGAAAAGTGGTTTTTTTTAAGATCAAGCCCCAAATTTAGCAAGTTTCCCCGAATGAGCCATCACGAGGGGCATAAGGTCAGTTGAGTGAATGATACCCAGTGACCCTTTGAGAAGCTCCGTTTCACCGAAGCTCGAGACCTCGGAACGACGGGCCCATTTCGAGCTGATCAGCAGCGGCACGGGGTGCCATGAATGAGCTTTTAAAGAGGCTGGTGTGGAGTGATCAGCGGTGATCGTCAGTACATCCGGATTCAGCTTGAGAATGGAGGGAATATGCTCGTCAACCTCTTCGATCACCGATACCTTTGCGGGAAAGTCCCCGTCCTCGCCTCTGCTGTCGGTATATTTGATATGCACAAAGTAGAAGTCATAGTCGTCCCAGCACTCCTCCAGTTTCGCGAACTGTGGCTGCACGCCGCTTTCCGTTTCAATGACATCCATGCCGACAAGCCGTGCAAGGCCTCGGTACATGGGGTATCCGGCGATTGCACAGGCATTGAGACCAAAAATATCCTTCATTGAAGGGATCTGCTGATAGAGCGCAAAACCTCGAAGCAGAATACCGTTAGCCGGTTTTTCGCCCTTCAATTTTTTACGAACCTCGCTGAGGAAGTTGTTGAGCAGCTCAGCTGTATGCACGGAAGCAGGGGTATTTTCCAGGGCCTTTACCGGTCGTGGTGGGACCTCGGTTTTCTGAGGATCTGTTTCAGAAAGATGATCCGAAAACTGCTGTCCCCGAAGAATGAGAGCAGCACGGTGCTCCTTTTCAGTTTCGATAAAGATCTCAAGGCCTGGTATCTGAATTTCCCTGATCTTCTCGCACATGGCCTGATTGATCTCGTCGGGGATGCGGCCGGCTCGGCGGTCGATAACATTGCCCTTGGCATCGAGCGTGGCGAAGTTGACACGGGCGGCCAGATCACCGTCCCTGATGGGGAACTTGACACCCAGGGCCGAGAGTATACCACGGCCTATCATGTATTGAAGCGGATCATAACCGAAAAGGGAGAGATGCCCGGGTCCGCTGCCTGGCGTGATTCCTGGTAAAACCGGAACCATGAGGCCCGTTTCAGACTTTGCAGCCAGTTTGTCCATATTAGGCGTGTGTGCAAGTTCAAGCTCTGTACGGTTCTCCTGGGGCAAACCACCGAGTCCGTCAAGAATGAGAAACACGATCTTTTCTGCAGACGGCTGTTTCAGCATCCTCATCAGCTCAAATCTGTCCATAATACACTCCTTGCAGAGATACACTAGGTCTCTTCGTCGAAAAGCGATGATAGATATTCATCAATATCGAATGCAACAAGGTCCTCGATACCTTCTCCTAAGCCCGCATAGAGTATGGGAATATTCAGCTTCCCTGAGATGGCACAGGCAATCCCCCCTTTTGCCGAAGAATCCAGCTTTGTGAGTACGATGCCATCAACACCCAGGTACTGGTTGAAGAGGTCGGCCTGAGACACACCGTTCTGGCCCGTGGTTGCATCGAGCGCGAGGAGTTTCATCCGCTGTGCATCGGGAAGTTTGCGGTCCAGTATTTTGCCGATCTTGACAAGCTCTTCCATGAGCCGTTCCTTGTTGTGGAGCCTGCCCGCAGTGTCGATGATGAGAAAATCAACATCCCTGCTTCTGGCAGAATCGCAGGCGTCGAAAACAACCGCCCCCGGATCGGAACCCTGATACTGTTTGATTAAGGGCACTCCCGCACGTTTGCTCCACACCGCCAGCTGCTCGATTGCCGCATCCCTGAAGGTGTCAGCCGCAGCGATGAGAACCTTTTTACCCTGATTTTTTAGAAGAAAGGCGATCTTCCCAGCTGTTGTGGTCTTGCCTGTTCCGTTCACACCGAAAATAAGGAGTACGGTAATGGCCCTGCTGTCATAGGGAGGAACTTCAAGGGTCATGCGTCCCTTGATGATTTCCTTGAGTACAGAAGCCCTATCCTCAGATTCACTCGATGAAAACCTATTCTTGAGTTCGTCGACCACGTCGGACGTGAACTCGATACCGAAATCTGAGGTAATGAGTAGTTCTTCGATATCAGAGAGTATCTCTTCCCTGTCCCTCTTTCCCTTGAAGAGGCTGTTCAGCCTCTTCCCGAGGCCAAGTTTATGTAGTTTCATTTCAGAACGCGACCTCTGCACTGACGATCGGGACCCCGTAGTCCGATATCCGATTGTAGGTGTTAAAATACTGCACCGTTTTAATAAAGGAAAAGGTAAAAACCCCGCCGGCCAGGACCAGGGAAGAGATGAGAAGGGAGTTGTACATATCCGACGCTGTCTGGGCATCAGCGGCACGATCAGGGTCCGAACTGCTGTAAAGGTCGGCCTCCTGCTGCTTTGAGGTTTCCTGAATGCCAAAATAAATTGAGGTGATGAGCAGTCCGAAACCCACATAGGAAAGACCCTTTGCCCATTTCTGTTGCCGCTTGGCCTTTGCTTCCAGTTCCTCCTCCATAGCGGTCTGTATGAGACTGATATGCAGACCGCCTCCCTGTTGGGGCAGATCCTGAACAATGATGGATTCTGTTCTGTACCCCTCCTTACTCACGGTGAGTGTGCGGTTGTAGGGACCTGCGGAAACTGAAAGCGGTGTGCTGCCCAGGTAGTTTTCATCCAGGTATACCCGTACTCCCGCAGGCGTTGTCGTTATATCGTATTGGATCAGAGCGGTCTCAGGTCGAAGCGCCACATGTTTCACATATCCATCCTCCGATACCTGCACGAGATCCCGGTACTCCCTGTAGCCGTCATGCATCACGGTAATACGGTGAAGCCCGGGTGTGACGACTACATTTGTGACGCTGCCAATGCCCACGAGCCGATCATCCACCCAAATGAGCGCATCCGGGGGTTCGGCACTTAGGTTCACGCGATAGATGGTGTAGCGCAGGAACTGGGAGAGAAATGGGTAGAGAAACCCCTGCGGATCGTCTATGAAGTCGGAAAGGTTTCCAGAAAGAAAAACCGGATTCCAGGCCATGTCTGTCATGGCATTGTACACATCGATCTGAACCTCGAGCCCTGCTCCCTCATCAGCTGTTTTTACTTTGTGAAGCCTGTAGCTTCCCCTGACGTAGAGAGGATAATCCACGGTGTCCGTGGGCCCCGGAACAACATGGGGCTTCAGGCGGTAGGTGATACTTCTGTCGGTTTGTGCAAAAAGCTCCCCGTATTCCTCCTCAAGCGACAGTGTGAGTAGAAAGGCCCGCTCACGGTCGGTCAGGGAAATAAAAGGAGCCTTTGAGATGAGGAGGCGGAGCTGCTCGCTGAGGTTCTCAACGAGATAGTCTTCATCCTCTCCGCCACGATTTTCCAAAGGGTCAACGATGATTTTCCGTTGCAGAAAGATATTGAAATCGCCAAAGGTCGTACCGTGTACGGAGATAAAAAGAATCAGAAGGAGAAGGACAAGGAACTTCTTCATCGGCTTTCCTGTTGGCACCACAGGGCTGAGGACACGCAAGGTCTCCTGAAGAATGAATTTGCCTGGCTACACGCCTTTCTTCAGTGCGGCATCGATGAATGCGTCAATGCTGCCGTCCATAACTGATGCGACATTTCCTATTTCTACACTGGTTCGCAGGTCTTTGACAAGTGTGTATGGCTGGAACACATATGACCGTATCTGATTTCCCCAGGAAATATCTTTCTTTTCCTTTTCCTGTGCGGCCCGCTCCTGCTCCTTGAGCTGCTGTTCATGCTCGTACAGCTTTGAGCGCAGGATTTTCATGGCCATGTCTTTGTTTTTATGCTGAGATCGCTCGTTCTGACACTGAGCGACAATCCCTGTTGGGATGTGGGTTATTCGCACCGCTGAGTCAGTCTTGTTGACATGCTGGCCACCAGCACCCTGTGAGCGATACGTATCGATTCTGAGATCCTTGGGTTCGATCTCGATGACAATGTCGTCCTCCACCTCAGGAGTGCAGAAAACTGATGCAAAGGAGGTGTGTCGTCGTTTGTTTGAATCGAAGGGTGAGATGCGAACCAGCCTGTGAATGCCGATTTCTGTTCTCAGGTAGCCGTGTGCGTAATCCCCTTCGATATGTGCAGTGACGGATTTAATGCCGGCCTCTTCACCGGGCAGTATGTCCATGATGCTGGTACTGAAGCTTCGCTTCTCCGCCCATCGCAGATACATACGCAGGAGCATGTTCACCCAGTCGCAGGCTTCAGTGCCACCGGCCCCGGAGTGTATGGTCAGGTATGTATTTGCACCGTCGTGTTCTCCTGTGAAAAGGGAGAGCTTCTCCAGGTCTTCGACCTTGTCTGAAAGAGTCTGCAGGATCTCCAAGATTTCGGGTTCGAGCTCTTCGTCCTTCTCCTCGAGGGCCATGGCGAAGAGCTCAACGAGATCGTCCACCTCCCTCTTGGCCTCGACCCACGGCTCGATGGTACGCTTTATTCTCTTCATTTCCCGGGTGACCTGGCTTGCCCGGTTCTTGTCATTCCAAATGTTGGGGTTGCTCAGTTCATTTTCGAGGTTCTTGCGCTGTTGTATGAGGTTGTCGACGTCAAAGACGACCCCACCCTTCATCTGTAATTCGACTCATCTGCTCGATTTCTTCACGGTAATCCGCGAGCATGTACATCACCCCTTTCAGACGAATTGTTATTATAGCCGGTGAAAAGGTATATATGGGACCTCACAGAAGCAACTTAAATATGTCGAACCATAAAAACATCGCTCGCGCAGCGATATCTTTAAATTTCTTTTATTCGCCCTAAATATTGGATGCTAGTACTTGACCGGCAGGTGGTCTTTTCGTATTATTTGCCAGGTGTCCACGGGGCCCCCTGTAGGACATGTGAGCACAGTATTGTGGGGAATGGCTATGGCACAGGTGCTGCATACTCTTGACGAAGCCCTGGACTATCTCTACAGCTTCATCAACTATGAGGTTGACTCTTCCTATGCCTACGGTGCTGTTCATTACAACGTGGACCGAACGGTAAGACTTCTCGAGCTCCTCGGCAACCCGCAGGACCATATTCAATTCATACATGTTGCAGGAACCAAGGGAAAAGGTTCGGTGTGCGTCATGCTCGATGCGCTGCTCAGGGCCGATGCTCGGCGCACAGGAATGTTTACCTCACCCCACATTGAACGGGTAAATGAGAGAATTACGGTTTGTGGGCAACCCATATCCGATGGGGAGTTTATCGGCCTCATGAATCGTTTTCCTTCACTCATCGACAGGTTCGACAAGGAGATGCTTCCAACCACATTCGAAATCCTGACTGCCATGGCTGTCCTTTACTTCAGGGAACATGAAATTGACTATGCTGTTCTGGAAACAGGGATGGGAGGCCGCTTCGACTCCACGAATTTCTGCGACCCGCTCCTGTCGATTATCACCCCCATAAGCTATGATCATATGGACAAGCTGGGAGAACGGATCGAAGACATTGCCGGAGAAAAGGCAGGGATTATAAAGCCGGGGAAACCGGTAGTGCTCGGCTATCAGGCCTACGACATAGTTGATGTGATAGCGGCTGCGGCGTCGAAATGCAATGCCCCACTGTATCAGGTAAAATCACACTGTTCCTTCAATATACAACGGTCATCAGAGCGGGGGACACTCTTTGATGCGGATGTGCTCGACAGGGATATATCCCACGTCTTCCTGTCACTGGCCGGCCGTCATCAGGTCGAGAATGCAGTCACTACGCTGCTCGGACTCGAGCTCCTGCATCTCCTCCCCCCTGACCAGGCCGCCCTCGAGGCATTCTCCTCTCTCGATTTTCCCACAAGACTTGAACTCATTGATGGAAAACGAAAATTCCTGCTGGACTCCGCGCACAATGGGGATTCTGCGCGGGTGCTTGTTCAGGCACTTCGATCGTCCTACCGATATGACAGGCTTCTTACCATCGTGGGTATTGTGAAGGACAAGGACGAAACGGCTATTATAAGGAGCCTGGCAGATGTGTCGGATCTGCTCATTGTAACCGATCCGGTTACCCATAAAGACCTCGACACAGAAAGGGTCGTTTCAGCGGCCCGCTCCGCTCATGACCATACACTCCTCCTGCGTGATATGGATGAGGCCATTGAGTGTGCTGTTGAAAATTCAGGTCCTGCTGATATTGTTCTCATAACCGGGTCTTTCTATACCACTTCTCCGGCCCGGAACATCATCATGGAGAGGTGGAGATGATTAAAATGGATGAATGGTATATCATTGTATAACCCATAGAGGAGCAAGAAATGGCTGGCAGTGCAATCAATACAGTCCTGGCGCCTACCGATTTTTCTGAGCGGTCCTTCTATGCCTTTGATCTTGCCATCAAGATCGCTTCCTGTTTCAAGGCAAAAATCATCCCCTATCACGTCATTCCCCAGGAGCAGATTCGCGTTGCCCGCGAGATCATGATCGAGCAAAAGTTAACCGTGCCGGGATACTCAGAAGAGGAGCTTATTGAGAAGAGGAAAGAGAAGATTGTCAGGGAGTTTGAACGCCACTTTCCCGATTATCGAGAGCTCAATATACAGGTGGAGCCCCATGCAGCATTGGGTAATCCTGTGGAGAAAATCCTGGAAGCGGTGGAAGCCTTTGGGGTTGATATCATCGTGATGGGGACGCACGGGAGAACGGGCATCAATCTGGCTTTGATTGGAAGCGTGGCAGAGAAGGTGGTGCGCCACTCGCCGGTACCGGTCACCACGGTAAAGGTGCAGTCCGACCCTGCTGTTCAGGCGGGGGGCGCTATATAAGGCGGCGCTGAAGCTCCCGCTTTGCCTCGTCACACAGCTTGAGACCCTCTTTCATGCGTTTCACTGCGGCGTGAAGCTCGAGATCGGTGAGCAGGTTTTCCGGAACAGGGGGTAGTTTCTCAACCTGAACCATCATGAAGTAGTGAGCGGCCTTGTCCAGGCTTTTCTCAATCTGGTGGATGTTGAGCTTCTTCTTGGAATCGCCTATCAGGGATCGACATTTCTGAACAACAGCATATCCGAGATTGCTGCAGGTGAGCCTGAAGCCGATTTCATCAACCTCCCCATGTGCGAGCAGCGACTGGTCATAGTCATGGGCCGATTCTAGAAAGCGAATCGCATCATCCCAGTTCTCCTTGTGTATGTGGAGGGCGCCCAGGGTGTCGTAGATGGCCGCACGAAGTGCGATTGTTTCATCCTCCTGCTCGTTGAACTCATTTAATAGGGTGTTGGCTATCTTGGTAAGTTTGAGGCCATAGTCAATGTTCTTGCCCGTTTTTGCAAAGAGATACCCGATGAAATTCAGTGTGGAGATCTGTAGGTGTATGATTTCTCTATCAATGGTCTTGTCATCATTGGCAATTTTCTTGTCGATTACCTGATTGATGCGGGAGAGGATGAGTTGAGAGAGGAACAGGGAGTTCTGATAATCGCCGTTGTGGAAGGTGCGGTTTGAAAACCTGAGCAATGCGTTCAGGTCCTTGTCCTCAAGAAGTAGAGAACTGTCCTTGAGCATGGACTGAAATACGTTGATAGAGCTTTCCCTGATATCGCGTTTCTCGAGGAGCAGTCCGTAGAGGAAATTGGTCAGTATGTTTCCGATGTTGAACAGTTCTTCATCTTCAATATCGGCGAAGCTGGAGTTCTCCAGGGCAATGGAAATTCTCCCCGTGTGTCCCGGAAAGTCGAAATGGTGATATCTTTGTCTTTGAGACTCGCCCATAATACGCGCCGCTCTTGTTGGTGCGTAAAAAGTATTGAGTAACATTTTAAAAGTCAAAAGGAATTCAAATCATGTAAAAAGGCTAAGGCGGGTCTTTTCTGCTATGTACCCTTTATCATGAAGGAGAGGGCAAGCATCTTATCGATGATATGGATGTTCTCTACCGGAATGGACCCCAGTGTCTTCAGGTCAAGAGGTGCAAAGTTGAGAATGCCTTTCACACCGGCTTTTGAGAGTGTATGCCCAACCTCATTGGCATTTTCCTTTGGGATTGCCAGTATGGCAATATCGATGTGGTTTTGCTGGATAAACGGTTCCATCTCATCGGTGTGATGTATCTTTACACCGCTGATGATCTGGCCGCGGAGCGAGGGGTTGATGTCGAAGATGGCTTTCAGGCTGAAGCCTGTATTGGCAAATGCCCTGTAGCGAGTCATGGCTCTTCCAATATTGCCCGCACCCACGATGATGAAGGAGGTCTCGGAGTTGATGCTGAGTATATTGCCAAGCTCTCGTTTGAGCTTCTTTATGTTGTAGCCGTATCCCTGCTGTCCGAAATCGCCAAAGTAACTCAGATCGAGGCGAACCTGTGAGGCTGACGCACCCATATACTCACCGAGCCGCCTGGAAGAGATCTTCTCCACTTTCCCGTCGAGCCAGTCGAAGTAGCGATAGTAGCGTGGGAGCCGCTCAATGACGACTTTGGGTATAATAGATCCGTCTTTTCCTCGAATCATACCAACCTCACTGTCTCTGGCATCGTTTAATGATAAAGAAAATTAAATTTTTGTCAATCACTATTGTGATCGATGTACGCTCCCGAAAAAAGAAAAAGGGGACAGCTCACGTAATTATGGTTTTAAAAATGAACCGATTACAGTATTGTTCTCATAATTACGTGAGCTGTCCCCTTTTTCTTTTTAACTATGTAATAAAACCCTGTTATGGGAGGGCATTTTCTGTTATACTACAGGCAGGAGGGGTACACCACCTTCGACGATGGCCTTCTAACAGAACGGGGGATGTATCTCCAACCCTTCAGGGGGTGTAGCTCAGCTGGGAGAGCGCTTGCTTCGCATGCAAGAGGCCGGCGGTTCGAATCCGCTCACCTCCAGATTTGCTTTATAATTTCCTTTCCATGAATCACCCTGCTGTCCACGATTTTAATTTCCGTTATTATTCTGTTCATTAATAGAGAAAAATAACAACCTCCATTCTTGCTGTAATATACACATATATGGTATTATATTACGCGCTGTAGATTTTTTGCGCTGATAGAGGGAAGCCGTATGAAGGGTAAACAGTGTGTCATGCTGTTCATGTTGACCATGATTCTGCTGGCGCTTGGATATGGATGCGCAAAGAGGGTAACCACCGAGATTGTGCTGCCCGAGGGCAAGACTGCAAAGATAGTGTTTGTGGTGGGGGATGTATTCGTACGTCCCGTCGATGAACCAGGCTGGCTGGCGGCACGGGTGGGGGATGTAATCACTGAAGGGACGCGCATTAAGACATATGAAAACAGCTACTGCGAGCTTGTTATCAGCTCAGGAACCATTTTTCGTATGAATGACAACAGCGAACTGCAGCTGGCTGCCCTTCCCAGGGATGATAAGGACAACCGTACCTTTGTACAACTCTTCACTGGCAAGCTTTTCGCCAAATCTGAGAAGGTGGCATACAGAAGCAGAGACACTATTCAGACAGAAACGGCTACCCTGGGGTTGAATGGCACGGGCCTGCTCGCCTGGGCGGAGTCGGGAAGAACGGACGTGCAGGTTGCCGACGGGCTTGTGAACGTACGTATGAATGTGGACAGTCCGACCACGGCGGAGATTCCGCCTGAATTGAAGAAGGTGATGCGAAAAATTGATCGAGGGGTAAACATTCGAGAGGGTAACAAGGTTGAAGTGAGCACCGATAAGGTCAGGGGCATCGAGGAGATACTGAGCGATATCATACGAAGGGGCAGCGCAGAGGAGATTGAGCTCGAACAGCTGCGCCAGGAGATACAACTCAAACCTGAACCCCTTGACAAAGCAGATGCGGCTCGTCTGAAAACGCTCGATGTTCTATCGCTCAACTTTGTGCACGGTGAGACATACCACCTCTCACCCAATTTCGATGGCATAGGAGATGAGTTCAGGTTTGATACAGTGCCGTACAGGGATGACAAACTGAGAGGCTGGAGGCTTGTGTTTCTGGACGGCAGCTCGAATGTACAGAAGGTCATACGAAACCGGTTTGCAGAGGATGACGAGGAGGTGCTGCTGCCTGAGTTCATCGTGTGGAATCTTGTCAACAATGCCGGGAACATCGTGGAGGACGGCAACTACGCATACGAGTTCTACACCTCCAATAGGAATTCCCATGAAACGCTTTGGGTGCGTGGAGTGATTGCGGTGGATACGGTGCCGCCTCTTCTCGACATCATGGTTGAAGACCTCATGTTTTCACCCAATGGAGACGATGTCAAAGACACAATCATCATGCACATAGATGCTGAGAAGGATATTTCCTGGACAACGGTGATCACCACACTCGAAGAGATCATCGTAAAAAACCTCGAGTGGGGTACCGATATTCCGCAGATCTTCGAGTGGGACGGGATGAGTGAAAATGGCAGCGTACTGCCCGAAGGCATATACACCATCACCATCACGGGGGTGGACAGGGCCGGAAACCTCATGGAGAAACAGATAGAGGGCATCACGCTCGATGTTCGCGAGCGTCAGGCGACGGTCGATATCGATACGCTCGTTTTTTCTCCCAATGGAGATGGGCTGCTCGACACAATAACCTTTTTACCGATTCTTTCCGATCGGAGAAGAATCGACACCTGGGATCTCATTGTTCAGATTGAGAAGGCTGAAACGGCGAAGCGTTTCAGGGGCAGAAGCTACATGCCCACTTCCATTACCTGGGACGGTCGACCCCAGCATGGAATCATGAGCGAGATATTCTCTGAAGGTCTACCATCAGGGTATTATACCTATTTCCTCAAAGTTATCTATCGGAGTGGAGTCAACACCTATTCCTTCAAGCGTGAGCTCATTCTCGATGTTGACCCGCCAGAGATTGATGTGGAAGTCGAGCCCGCGCTCTTTTCACCTGACAGCGACGGAATCGACGACACGCTGACCGTACGCTCGGAGGTCAGCGACCTTACCGACATTCTGAACTGGAAAGCAACGATATATACATCCAACGACCGTGTTTTCAAGACCATTCTGGGATCTGGTGAACCGGCAGACGAAATCTTCTGGGACGGCATCTCAGACGCTGGTGTGCTCGTTGACAGCGCTGAGGATTACTACATTGTGTTCGAGGCAGTGGATGAGGGCTTTAATACAAGCGTGAGTGAAAAGGTGCCCTTTTCCATTGACATTCTCATCGAATCCACTGAGCGTGGATTGAAGATTCGAGTCTCCAATGTGCAGTTCGGGTTCAACACCGCAGAGTTGAGGGGCGAGAAGACCTTCCGCATACTGGATAAAATCGTGGCCATACTCCAGAAATATGGCAGGTACTCCATCGTGGTGGAAGGCCACACGGACAGTACAGGCGATGAAACCTACAACCTGGAGCTGTCCAAAAGGCGGGCAGAGGCTGTGGGGATTTACCTGGTTGACAACGGCATCGATTCCGACCGGCTCGAGTATGTCGGCTACGGACCGCAGTTCCCCATTGATACGAATACCACGGTCGATGGAAGGCGCCGCAACCGAAGGGTCGAATTCCTGCTCATCAGGAAGTAGCAGCCTGGCCGGTGCGTCTCGGACAGGTGAGCACGAAGAGGCCGTTATAAGCCAGGAGATTTGGAAAGACCTTCAAGGTGTTTTTCTTTGTGAGATAAGCCCTATTCTCTATGGTAATCTCTTCATCCCTGCAGAAGTGGATAAAGTCCCGTATACTTAAGAAATGCAGATTCGGTGTGTCATACCAGGTGTAGGGGAGTGATGCGGTGATAGGCACATGCCCGAGCAGGGTAAGCTGGAGACGGGCACGGATGTGACAGAAGTTGGGAAAACCAACGACCACCTTTTTCCCGATACGTAGAGCCCTGATAAGTGCATGCCGTGGCCTGTGCACCTGCTGCATGGTCTGGTTGAATATGACGAAGTCAAAGAACTGATCAGGATAGTGTTTGAGACCGGAGTCAATGTCCTCGTGGGAAACGCTGAGCCCCTTGGCAACGCACTTGTATATCGCTGATTCGCTGATCTCTATCCCGTATCCATCTATGCCCCGCTCTTTGACCAGGTAGTCCAGAAGCACTCCCTCATTACAGCCGAGGTCGAGCACCTTGCTTCCCGGTGTGATGAGCGATGCGATTATCTTGTGGTCAAGCCGCTGCAGGGTCTTTTCGTTTCTATTATTTCTCGTATTCATATCTTTGCAATAACGTTCTTCCGCAGCACCTTTTTAAGGAAATGTTTGATGAGAATTGTCTCCTCCTCGAATTCGATGAGAAAGGCATCGTGACCATAATCAGACGATATCTCGCAATAGGTTACATCAAGCCCGTTCATTTTGAGGGCCTTGACAATCTCCTTGGACTGATAGGGCGGGTAGAGCCAGTCTGAGCTGAAGGCGATGATGAGAAAATTCATGTTCTTCACATGTGAAAACGCCTGTGCAAGACTGCGATCCCGCTGCAGGTCGAAGTAATCCATGGCCTTGGTGATGTACAGGTATGAGTTGGCATCGAAGCGCTGAATGAAGCTGTCGCCGCGATATCGCAGATAGCCCTCCACCTCGAACTCCTGGGTGAAGACATATCCGTACTCCTTCTTCTTGAGCTGCCGGCCGAACTTTCGCTCCATGCTCTTGTCGCTCATATAGGTGATGTGGCCAATCATTCGTGCCACTGCGAGCCCGGCATCAGGGCCTCCCCCTTCCGGGTAGTTGCCACCCTCCCATTTTGGGTCTGCCATGATGCACTGCCGTCCCACCTCGTCGAAGGCGATCTGCAGCGGTGAATGACGGTGGGTGGTTGCAATGGGGATGCAGGATCGTATACGGTCAGGATAGGAGACGCACCATTGAAGCGCCTGCATACCGCCCGTGGACCCACCCGCTGCACAGAGTATGCACGCTATGCCCAGATGATCGATGAGCAATGCCTGGGCATGCACCATGTCCCCAATGGTGACCACGGGAAAAGCGAGCCTGAAAGGACTACCTGCCTTCGGGTCGAACGATCCGGGGCCTGTCGAGCCCTTGCATCCCCCGATCACGTTTGAGCAGATGATGAAGTATTTGTCCGTGTCAAAGGCCTTCCCGGGGCCGATCATGTCCTCCCACCACCCGGGTTTTTTGTCCCCCCCATACCATCCGGCAGCATGGGAGTCGCCGCTCAGTGCATGACAGATGAGTATGGCGTTGTCCCTCTCGTCGTTGAGCCTGCCGTAGGTCTCATAGGCAAGCACAAATCCCTCGAGCTTCGCCTCGCTTTCGAGAACAAAGCTTCCCCTATACTCGAAGAACTGTTTTTCAACGATTCCAACAGATGCTTCAGCCATGCTTGTGTGTACCCCTGTCTCTTCTGTTCATCTCTGTCTTCATGTTGGTGACAGCCATAAATATACTGTTCGCTGTAGTGCCTTGACAGTGTTATCGTGGTTGAGTAACGTTATACATAGAAACATAATAAATAATATATGATTGGTAATATATAAATGAACAAAACACAGATCAACATGGGAGGCATGCACTGGGACTTGCCACACCCACTGCTCGCGGAGGTACTTCCGGGTCTATTTCTACAACACCATAGCCATTCCTGCAGCCATTCTTGGGCTTCTCCATCCGATCATAGCTGAAGCGGCCATAGCAATGAGTTCCATCAACGTGGTAAGCAATGCGAACCTGCTGAGGTTTAAAGACATCAGTCCCGATTATCTCTCCGATGCATCAGGGATTGACACAACTTCTTCATGACGTGGCATATTCGTCGCACTCATACTTCGCAGGCCGTTCAACGCTGCGCACAGGACAATCAACAAATGGATGCTGAAGCAACGTACGCTTTTCAAGAGCAATGAAGACCTGACGGACCTCAAGATCGACCGCGATATGATACCCGGTGTTGACGAGAACCTGAAAAGAGACAGGGACCATATCATGAGCCTTGCATTCTCACGACATGGTCCCTGGGCTTTCTGTGCGTTCTGGATTGCGGCTGTGCTATGATCGACAATCAGGCTTTTGTGGGGGTTCTAAACCTAACCCCTAAAAATAAGGCGGGTCACAGAAATAACTGTGGGGAAGTAGTATTTGGATGCCTTACAAGATGTGCTAATATTGTATCATTATTGGCATATTTCTCCATTAGTATTTTTCATCTTCTAAACAAGCCTTGTATTGTTTTTTAGGGTGAACATGAATCACAATCCTTTTCTCACCCTTCTTATAAGCTTGTGTAGCTCCCCTGATAATGACAATGAACTGCACGGCACCTCGAGTTGAGTGGATTGACTGATACAGAACGAATGCACTGTCGAAAGTGAGGGAAATTTGGAAAACCCCTGCGACCTCGATCCGCCGCAGGGGTACCATGGGAACGAAATGCTTGTTTTAAGGGTCAGTTCTTGTAAAAAACCCTGTATTTCTGGTTTCCTGTGTTCATCATTTTCTCAGACGGATAGGGACTACTCCTACGGAACGCTCTCTCATAAGTCGAGCCGTCACTGCTGACACGGGCGATCTCCCACTTATTTCCCGTCCCCCCATACTTCCTGATCCAGTACATGGTTGAGCCGTCTTCAGAAATCCACTTCTTTTGGATGACAAATTTTCCCTGCCCAAAAGGTACAGCAGCATCGTAACTCTTGTACTGCTCGTACCATCCCTCCGGCTTCATGACCAATTTGCACAGCTCCTCGCCCTGCACATATTCGTCGTTCGTCCAGACGCCGTAGACCTCCTCGTCCTGAACGGGTTTATAGATAATATCGGTCGTCGCGCATCCGGTAAATGCAACCGCGATGATCAGTGGTAATACCGCTGCCATCCATCTTTTTTTTGAAATTCTATTCATTGTTTACTCCGTCGTTTTATTCGATTCATTTATCCCACAATAAAGCGCCGACTCATCGCGGGCAAGGGGTATTTTTAGGAGAATGCTATCGATGATAAATACAGTAATTACAGAGAACTTTATAAATAACTAAAGTTATGTTATACTTCCCCTTAACAGGAGGGGGACATATGACACAAAAACTAAAGAGAAAGAGGGTACAAAATCAAGATGTTTCAGAGCTTGAAA
>Ga0255055_10000911_pt1 | contig 22588 bp, 22 predicted proteins | sample JV7_2_27_MG_FD_188633 | JGI IMG/M metagenome (GOLD analysis project Ga0255055, IMG submission 188633) | Seawater microbial communities from Jervis Inlet, British Columbia, Canada - JV7_2_27 | ecosystem: Environmental > Aquatic > Marine > Inlet | place: Canada: British Columbia | collected...
TTTCATCCTCGAGAAAGATTTCTTTTAGAGGCAAATTTTTCTTTTTCATGCTTTTATTCTAATTGAATTTAACGTTTTTTTGTAGGGGCTTGATTTACCAAGCCCACCTTTTAATTATTCGTATGGATTTGGGTTGTCTTTGTAGGGGCTTGATTTATCAAGCCCACCTTTTAATTATTCGTATGGATTTGGGTTGTCTTTGTAGGGGCTTGATTTATCAAGCCCACCTTTTAATTATTCATATGGATTTGGGTTGTCTTTGTAGGGGCTTGATTTATCAAGCCCACCTTTTAATTATTCATATGGCTTGATTTACCAAACCATTTGACCCTTTATTTGCTTTTCTGTTATCTTGATTGACCAGAAGCAATGGGCAAACTTCATGAAAAATCAGGAGAAGCGACATGAAGCCAAAGATATTAATAACAAGGGAAATCCTGCCCGAGGCTCTTGACTTTCTTAAAGAGCACACAGATTACGAAATAGGTGCTACAAAAAGAAACCTGACAAAAGAGGAAATCATAAAAAAAGTCCAGGGTAAGGAAGGACTTCTCTCACTTCTTGTGGATAATATCGATAAAGAAGTCATCCATACGGCATCCTCCTTAAAAATCATTGCTAACTGTGCCGTGGGCTATAACAACATTGACACCAGCGAAGCCAAGAAAAAAGGGATTCTTGTCACCAATACTCCTGGAGTTTTGACAGAAACAACGGCCGACCTAACCTGGGCGCTTATCATGGCTGTTGCCCGAAAAATCCCTCAAGCTGATCAATATACACGGCGCAAGAAATTCAAGGGCTGGGAGCTGGATCTTTTTCTAGGGAAGGAAATCACCGGAAAACGCCTCGGGATTATAGGCATGGGCCGGATAGGCAAGGCAGTCGCCTTGAGGGCTCAGGCTTTCAGCATGGAAATCGTGTATTCTGATCCACATAGATTAACTCCAGAGGAGGAGGAAAAATACAAAGCATCAGCTCTTCCCTTAGACAAACTTTTATCAACTGCGGACATAATCACTATCCATGCTTCCCTCAATCCTCAGACGTTTCATCTGATTTCCAGAGAAAAAATAAATTTAATAAGAAAAAACGCTATTCTCATCAATGCCGCTCGAGGACCAATCGTGGATGAGAAAGCACTGGCAAAGGCGCTGGAAAAAGGTCAGATTTGGGGAGCAGGTTTGGATGTTTATGAGAAAGAGCCTGAAATAGAAACAAAGCTTTTTTCCCTGGACAATGTTGTTCTTCTTCCTCATATAGCAAGCGCTACCTACGAAACTCGACTCAAAATGGCCATGATGGCTGCTCGCAATCTAGTCCAGGGGTTGAAAGGTGAAAAGCCTGATAATCTCGTTGTTTGAGCCAGCCGGTTTATTAGCTGGGATTTGATGAATCAAAACCCTACCTTTTTTTCGGTTTTCGTTTTTCTTCTTGCTTTTTTCCACTTGCTAAGTTGAGCGGTTCATTCATGCTTCCGCTTCTGAAACCAGCAAGATCTAAGGCTATGTAGATATATCCAAATTTCTTAAAATTTTTAATAACTGCCTCCCTAACCTTCTTCTCTGTTATCTTAGGAAATTCAGGCAGTTCTATCTCAATCCGGGCAATCTGACCATGATGTCTCACTCTTACTTGAGTAAAGCCTAATTTTCTAAGGCACTCCTCAGCCTGAGAAACTTGCTTTAGATTATTTGTGTCGATTCTTGTGTAATAAGGAAAACGCGAAGAAAGGCAGGCTAACGAAGGCTTGTTCCAGGTGGGAAGGCTGGATCTCTTGGAGAGCTGCCGTATTTCACTCTTCCCCAGATGAACTTCCTTCAACGGCGACCGGATACCCAGTTCCTCAGCAGCTTTCGTTCCAGGCCTGAAGTCAGCTGTGTCCTCATAATTTGAGCCGTCCAGAATATAGGGAATGTCCTCAGCTTCTGCAATATCTTTAAGCTTCGAGAAAAGCTCCTTCTTGCAAAAGTAACATCTCTGGGGAGGGTTGTTCGCAAAATCAGAGCTTTCAAGCTCCTTTGTTTCGATAACTTTATAACGAATATTAAATTTTTGAGCTAAACTTAAGGCCTCCTCTCTTTCTCTCTGAGGATACGTCTCCGAGCTGGCAATAACCGCTAAAACATTTTTCCCTAAAACCTCATGAGCGGTCTTCAAAAGGAAAGTGCTGTCCACCCCACCAGAGAATGCCACTAGAACATCTCCCATTTCTTGAAGAATATTCTTCAGTTTTTCATATTTTGACAGCGTAAGCTTGGATAAATTCTCTATTTCTAACTTGTTTATTTCATTCATAATTATGCTCATATCCTATTATATTTTCTTTATAGTTCATATTTTTGCCTTAATAAGGTGGGCTTGATAAATCAAGCCCCTACACTAACAAACCGCTGCAATTCCTTTTAATCCTCATAAGGTGGGCTTGATAAATCAAGCCCCTACAGAATATAAATCAAATCCGCAAAAAGCAGGACCTGGCCCAGTTTTTTGTAGGGGTTTGATTCATCAAACCCACATGTTAATTATAAAAATTATTTATTGAATACAGAAACGCGATCCCATATCTTTAAAAAGGTGGGCTTGATAAATCAAGCCCCTACACAAGACAAATCATATCCCTTCGAGTTTTTTGACTTCCTTTACAAATTCAGGGATGATTTCGCGCTCTTTTAAGCTGCGGAATGCTTTACCCTTCTTAAACATCACACCTTTCCCTCGCCCACAGGCTAGGCCTATGTCAGCTTCTTTAGCCTCCCCCGGCCCGTTGACCATGCAGCCCATGATCGCAACATCAAAAGTACTTTTTATCGAAGAAAGATGCTTCTCGACCTCAGCAACGATTTTAATAAAATCAACCTCACACCGACCGCAGACAGGACAGGAGATGATATTAAGACCTCGGGAACGAAGCCCGAGGCTGGATAGGATTAAATAGCCAACACGAACCTCCTCTTCAGGAGGCGCAGTCAGAGAAACTCTAAGGGTGTCCACCAATCCCAGATTCAGAAGAAGAGCTAAGCCCACAGAAGATTTTACTGACCCGGGAATCAGACTCCCTGATTCTGTTATTCCGGCATGAAAAGGATAATCAACTTTATCTGCTAAAAGCTTGTAGGCTTCAACTGTCCTGATAACGTCAGAGGCCTTCAGCGATACTTTGATATGATGAAAGTCCATATCTTCCAAAATTTTCACATGTTTCAAAGCACTCTCAACCATAGCCTCCGGGCAGGCTTCCCCATACTTGCGCAGCAATCCTTTCTCCAGGGAGCCTGAATTTACCCCAATTCTTATAGGAACAGCACGATCTTTTGCAGCCTGGACAACTTCTCTGACCTTCTCCTTAGAGCCAATATTGCCTGGGTTGATGCGCAAGGCATCAGCCCCCTTTTCCAGAGAAGCCAAGGCCAGTCTATAATCAAAATGGATATCAGCCACAAGGGGAAGTGACACCCGCTTCTTTATCTCTCCGAATGCTTCGGCAGCTTCATTATCCGGAACAGCAATACGAACTACTTCACACCCTATTTTTTCCAGCCTTTTTATCTGCGCTGTGGTTAGTTCGATATCCTTTGTGTCTGTTTTTGTCATTGATTGGACAACGATTGGAGCGCCTCCACCGATAGCGACCTCTCCAATTTTAATCTGTCTTGTCTTCCGCCGTTTAATAGATTTTTCCGCGTTTGGATATTGAAAATTACAGGAATTGGGATTATCTATTTTTTTCATTATTAATAAATCCTATTTATATCCATAAGGTGGGCTTGATGAATCAAGCCCCTACAAAAAAAGAATCAAAATCCTACAGAGCAATCAATCATCTATAAAACACAGCGGTGGGCTTGATGAATCAAGCCCCTACGATTCCATCCTATTATCATAAACGTAAGCTTGATGAATCAATTCCCTGCAAAATTATTTCCAGAAAAGAAAACTTTCCCAACCTTTTGGGAGATTCCTGGCGATATCATTTAGGATCACAAAGACAAACAGGAGAATGAACATAACAAATCCAACCTGCATCACAATTTGTTTGACCTTAGCACTGAAATCTCTTCGGAATAATCCCTCTAGGCACAGGACTAAAATCTGTCCTCCATCCAACAGAGGAATAGGAAAAAGATTGACTACTCCCAGCTGGAGGCTGATGAAGGCGATAAAGCCCATCAAAGCAAAAAAACCCATGCGGAAAAAGGTACGAGAGAATCTTGCTATTTCTATGGGTCCTGCGATTTGCGTTGCCGATGCTTCTCCCATAGCCAGGTCCTTCACATAATTGACAAGAACAAAAGTGAGCTTCCAATTCTCTTTAATGCCTCGACCTATGGCAGAGAAAAAGCCAAATTTCTTTAGTTCAGATTTCATTCCAGGCCCGATTCCTATTTTCCCGACTTTTCCATCGAGGCGAGGTGTAATATGGAAGGTTAAAATCTCCCCTTCTCTTTCGACAAGGAATTCAAGCTCCTTTCCAGGATTTTCTGCGACTACTTTCAGAAATCGATGATAATAGATATATTCGCCGTTAATAGCCAGGAAGACATCTCCCACTTTTAATCCTGCTTCCTCAGCTGGATTTCCAGGGGCGATATAAATTACCTGGACTAATATCTTGGGGTAGAAACCAGCATAGCCCATCGAAAATCTTGTCCTGCTCTCGGTCATTAGCTGAACATTGAGTATTTCCTCTCCTCTTTTGTACTCTACAGTTATCAATCTTTTGGGTTTTGTTCCCACGGCTATTTCCAATTCACCCCAGGTTTTTGTCTTCCTTTTGTTGATGCTCAAGATTTCATCATTAACCTTTAAGTTAGCACCTTCTGCGGGAGAGCCAGGATCAATCCAACCAATTACAGGCTTCTGTCCCGAAAACTCAGGAACAGTAACTCCAACCATGCTGATAATTGAGACAAGCAGCACAGCAAGAAAAATATTCATCAGCGAGCCTGTAACTAAAACCAAGAATCTTTCCCACCTCTTCTTGGCCATAAAATCATCGGGAGAAGGCTCCCTTTTCTCCTCATAAGCCTCCTCTCCAGAAAATTTAACGAACCCTCCTATAGGCACAAGGCTGATCCGGTAATCCGTATCACCTTTTTTGATACCAAAGAGCCTTTTGCCAATACCCCAGGAGAAGACTTCTACTTTAATCTTCAAGAGCTTAGCCATGAAAAAGTGTCCTAATTCATGAACGAAGACAAGGATGCCAAAGACAATAACGAAAGATAATAATGTTTCTAAGATTGCAAATATTTTTGTCATTTCACGACCTTTTTTTCAGTAAATCCAGGGATACTCGCCTCGTTTCCCTGTCCACATCGAATATATCTTCTAAACTTTGAGCTTTTCTTTTTTGATGATTTTCGACAATTTCGGTTACAACATCTGAAATATCCATAAATTTTATTCTCTGTTCAAGAAAAGCAGAGACCACCACCTCATTGGCGGCGTTAAGGGCAATTGGGAAACTATCTCCTTCTTCCAACGCCAGACGAGCAAGTTTGATAATCGGAAATTTTTCTACATTAACTTCATAAAATTCTAAAGCTTTTATCTCGGATAAATCCAGTGAAGGCAATAAGGAATTTTCCCTTTCAGGATAAGTCAAAGCATACTGGATAGGAAGCTTCATATCGGTTGGACTGAGTTGGGCCAAAACAGATCCATCACTCATCTCAACAAGGGAATGAACGACACTTTGGGGATGAATCAAAATCCCCAGTTGCCGGGGCTCGAGACCAAAAAGCCAGCGGGCCTCAATCAACTCTAATCCCTTGTTCATTAAAGTCGCTGAATCAATAGTGACCTTTTTGCCCATTTTCCACCGGGGATGATTCAAGGCTTCCTCAGGAGTGATATCATTCATTTCAAAGGAAGACCTCGAGAAAAAGGGACCACCAGAAGCCGTCAGGGTTACTTTTTTTACGTTTCCCATCTCTTCCTTGGCCAGGCACTGGAAAACGCCACTATGCTCACTGTCAACAGGAATGAGCTGAGCTCCGAACTTGCTGATCATATCCTGGATCAACGGGCCAGCTACAACCATAGACTCTTTGTTAGCCAGAGCAACTTTTTTCCCTTCTTGCACTGCAGCCAGAGTTGGCCTCAAACCATTTATGCCTGTTATAGCAGAGATAACGATGTCATTTTCCGAAAAACTGGCCACTTCCTCTGCTCCCTCCTGAGCAAAAGTGACTTTAATGGATTTTCCTCTGAATTTCCGCCTGAGATCCTCGGCTTCTTCCTTTCTCTCTAAAGAGACAATTTTTGGCCTGAATTTTTCGATTTGTTCCTCAAGAAGCTGGGTGTTGCGGCCGGCTGCAAGCCCCACAACCTTGAACCTATGACTGAACTTATCGATGACTTCGAGGCTGCTGCGACCGATAGAACCGGTTGAACCGAGGACAGAAATATTTTTCATTTTATCTCAAAAGTTGGCTTTGTCACAAAGTCATGTGATTATATGTCATTGCAGGCCCCAAAGGAGTGAAGCAATCTCATATAATAAATTGTCATTGCGAGAAGCGCAACGACGCGGCAATCTCAACCTTTTTTCTTATAAGATTGCCACGCTCCCTTTAGTCGCTCGCAATGACAAATATAGCCTGAAAGACAACTTATTATATCACGTTTCTCTAGGACAATGCCTCAAACTTATTCCCAAAAATATTTAAGAAAAAAATAGAAAAAGGGTGCAGCTAATATGAGACTATCCACTCGATCCAAGAATCCGCCATGACCGGGAAGGATGTTGGAGGAATCTTTTACTCCCACCGCTCTTTTGAAAAGAGACTCCAAAGGATCGCTTATCTGGGCCACTGCATGAACAAGAAAGCCACAGAGGATAGCCTTCCAGAGAACAGTATCTGGCAACAAGACCTGCTGAGCAGCAAGAGCTCCTAAACAGGCAGTTAAAATCCCGGCAATGCTTCCCTCCCAGGTTTTTCGAGGGCTGGCTATGGGCACCATTTTTCGCCGCCCCCAGAGGCTTCCGAATAAATAAGCTCCTGTGTCTCCTACAATAATCACAACTAAAAGAAAATAGATGTAAAACGGGCCTCTTTCTTCCATCAGTGGATAGAAAAAATTGAGGGTGAAGCTCAAATAAAAGGCGCCAAAAAACGTTAGAGCAACGGAAGAATAAAAGGAAACAAGTTTCTCTAATGTATTGTAATAAATTAGGAAATATAATCCTGCGACGAGAAGAGCTACAAATAAAGCTAGTTCAACCGAGATTTCTTCAAAGTAGAAGGAAGAGCTTATAAATAGTGCCAGAGCAATTCCGAGCGTTTTGTGAGGGTAGATTTTTTTTGCTGAAAATAAGTTGTAAAATTCAAGAAGAGAAACCAATATCAAAATCTGTAATGCAATAAAAAAACCAAGAAGAGGCATAAATTGTATGACCAAAAAAAAGATAGTTATTAACACAAAGGCAGTAATTGTTCTTTTAAAAAAGTTCATTTTGTTAAGGAAAACAGAGGGGACTCTTCAGGGTAATAACTAATTTTGATCCCCTTGGGGATAAATATCTCCAAACCTCCTTTCTCTCTTCTGGTAATCGATAAGCGCCCGAAGCAGATGCTTTTTCTGAAAATCAGGCCAAAAATCCTGGGTAATCCAGATCTCAGCGTAAGCAATCTGCCACAATAAAAAATTTGAGACGCGGAGCTCCCCACTTGTTCTTATTAGCAAATCAGGATCAGGAACACAGTTTGTATATAAATATTGAGAAAATTTTTCCTCATTCAAGGTATCTATATCAAAGTCTTTATCGTTAACTATATTTTTGACTGCATCCACAATTTCATCTCGTCCCCCATAATTGAGGGCCAAAACTATAGTCAAGCGAGTGTTATTCTTTGTCAACTCTTTAACACGCTCTACTTCTCTCCTCGCAAAGGCTGGGATCGCTTCAACCTGGCCTATAACCTTTAAGCGAAACTTATTTTTAACCAGGACTTTATCCTCCTTCTTAAGGAATTCCTTAAGAAGCCTCCAAAGAGTTTCAACCTCTTTTTTAGGCCTTTTCCAGTTCTCTTTGGAAAAAGCATACAAGGTCAGGTATTCGATTCCCAAATGAGCACACGTTTCCACCACTTCGCGGACAGATTTGGTTCCGGCTCGGTGGCCTGCTACCCGAGGAAGTTTTCTCTTTTTCGCCCACCGACCGTTACCATCCATGATGACAGCCACGTGCCGGGGAAGACGGGAAAAGTCGAGTTGCTTCACCAGCAAATCTTCCTCGCTGCCTGGTTTAATGAAATCTTTAAGGTTCTCGGGCATAGATAAGATTATAGGAGCTTGCATATAAATTGTCAAAATATAGACCTCGCCTTCTATATCTGGTAATCTATGAATCTAGTGTATACGGAGGGCAAAAATGTGCTTAGGAATTCCGGCAAAAGTAGTTCAGATCGACAAATCCAACTTTGGAAAAGTTGATTATTTGGGGACAAGAGTTAAAACAAATTTTGAGCTTCTTGATAACCTCAAGGTTGGAGACTGGGTTATCGTTCATGCCGGATTTGCTATATCCAAATTGGATGAAGAAGAAGCAAGGGAGACCTTCTCGGTACTAAGAGAAATGGCCGAACAGGAAGCACTCGCAAATAAAAATAAGGAAAGGGAGAAGCAAAGCAATAAGCAGAAGGGATAAGGGAAAAAGGACGAAACCATCTCCTCTGGCCAGAATTGCAGGCCCAGCTTGATTTCGAATGAAAGAATTAAGGGATAAAAGAGTAATCAGAGGCCTTCTTTCTGAGATAGAGAAAAGGACTCGAGAACTCCCGTCTTCTCCCCGGATCATGGAAGTCTGTGGGACCCATACTATGACAGTGCATAGGTATGGTTTGAAAAACATGCTTGAAAAGGTGGGAGTGGAAATGGTTTCCGGACCGGGATGTCCGGTGTGCATAACCCCGAATGAAATCCATGAGGCTGCCATAGAGTTAGTTACAGAGAATGAAAATTTTATCCTGACCACTTTTGGAGATATGACACGGGTTCCCACAAGAAAAAGCTCTCTCCAAAAAGCGGTTCCGGCTGCCGGCTCTATGGTTAAAATTGTCTATTCTCCACGAGAATCTCTGGAGATAGCCGGATCAAGCCCAGAAAAACAAGTTGTTTTCTTCGGTGTCGGATTTGAAACCACAATCCCTGCTATTGCCTTAACCCTTAGGGAAGCTATCGAAAAAAGGCTTGCCAACTTTTCAATCCTCTCGGCTCTCTGGATTATTCCTCCTCCCCTCAAAGCAATCGTCAAAGCAAAAGAAATAGCCCTGGACGGCTTTCTTTACCCGGGACATGTGAGCGCCATTATCGGAGAAAAGCCTTATCAGTTCATCGCCAAAGAGTACGGGATTCCGGGAGCTATTACCGGTTTTGAACCCAGCGATATCCTCCTTGGCATATTTTCTATCTTAAATCAGATAAAAGACGGAAATCCCACGGTTTCCAACGAATATTCAAGGGTAGTAAGAGCTTCCGGGAATCCAAAAGCCCTGGCCGTTATGGAAGAAATGCTGGAGACCAAAGATTCTTATTGGAGGGGCCTGGGTCTTATTCCTCAGAGTGGCTTGAAAATCAAAAAAAAATATTCTGCTTACGATGCTGAAATCAGATTTAACCTGCGTATAAAAGGTGGAAGCGGCGATCTTCCGGGCTGTCGATGCGGGGAAGTTTTGCAAGGCCTAATCTCCCCGCCCCAATGTCCTCTGTTTGTTGAAAAATGCAATCCTGATTCCCCTTATGGACCCTGTATGGTCTCTTTTGAAGGGGCATGCTTTGTATATTATAAATATAATCCAATCATAAAGAATAAATTGTAGGGGCTTGATTCATCAAACCTATTATTGTTCGTAGGGGCTTGATTCATCAAGCCCGCACTTTTATTATTTGTAGGGGCTTGATTCATCAAGCCCGCACTTTTATTATTTGTAGGGGCTTGATTCATCAAGCCCACCTTATGAAAGTATAATGAAATTATATGGATTTGATTTATCAAATTCATTATTGTTGTAGGAGCTTGAATCATCAAGCCCTAGCTGAAAACATAAAAAGAATGAGGCAAAAATGATGAAAAAGGTCAGCTTAGAGCTTGGAAGCGGCGGCAGGTTGATGAGGGATTTTATCGCCCAACATATTTTGAAAACATTTAAAAATCCTTTTCTGGATGAGCTTTCCGACTCAGCTCATCTCCCTCATCAAATTGCTTTCACGACTGATAGCTATGTGGTCGATCCAATCTTTTTCCCAGGAGGGGACATCGGCACACTGTGCGTTAACGGCACAGTCAATGATCTTATTGTCTCAGGTGCTGAGCCCAAATACATATCCCTCTCCTTGATCTTAGAAGAGGGATTTTCCTGGGAAGATCTGGAAAAAATCCTCATATCAGTCAAGAAAGCAGCTAAAAAAGCTAATGTTGAGATTACCACAGGAGACACCAAAGTCGTCAGGCGCGGCCAGGCCGACAAAATCTATATAAACACCTCAGGCGTGGGAACGATTCAAGCCAAACCCGCTGTCAGTAAAATCCGACCTGGCGATAAAATCATCTTAACAGGCACTCTTGGAGAACACAGCCTTGCAGTGATGCTGGCCAGGGGAGATTTTGGACTGGAATCAAAGGCAAAAAGCGATTGTGCGCCTTTAAACTTTCTCCTTCCTTTCTGGAAAAAAGGTGCTTTGTGGATGAGGGACATCACCCGTGGAGGACTGGCCAGTGTACTCTGTGAACTTGCGGAAAGGATTCCCTATTCTCTCCTGATAGAAGAGGAAAAAATTCCTCTTTCCAGAGCTGTAAGAGGAGCATCAGAGCTTTTGGGAATTGATCCCTTCTATCTTGCTTGTGAAGGAAGGGCTGTGGTCATAGCACCCGGGAAAAGGGCCCGTGATATTCTTGAGGAAATAAAAAAAGATTCCCTTGGCAAAAAGGCGGAGATTATAGGTCATGTAGAGGACAGAGTTGGAAAACCAGGAGAACTTCTTCTCTCAACATCCTCAGGGGGACTAAGATTGCTTGAGCCCCTGACTTCAGAGCTCCTCCCCCGCATTTGTTGATCAAAATAAACAGGGATAGGCCCCGTTTTTTACATTTATTTTAGTCATTTGTATAGGATAAAAGGTGGGCTTGATGAATCAAGCCCCTACAGAAGATTAACTACAAAAGATTAACCACATCCATACAAAAACAAGTCAAATAAATATAAAAGTTAAATCCATTTGAATAATTAAAGGTGGGCTTGATGAATCAAGCCCCTACAGAAGATTAACTACAAAAGATTAACCACATCCATACAAAAACAGGTCAAATAAATATAAAAGTTAAATCCATTTGAATAATTAAAGGTGGGCTTGATGAATCAAGCCCCTACAGAAGGCAAAACCAGGTCCATATAGAAGATTAACTGGTGAAAAAAAGGGCGTAGGCTATATTACTGGCGGCCGATAGAGTAGTATTCAAAACCGAGTTCCCGCACTTCCGAAGGATCATAGATATTTCTCCCGTCAATGATAATGGGATTATCCATCACTTCCTTAATCTTCTTCAAATCCAGCTCTTTAAACTCATCCCATTCTGTAATGATAAGCAAAGCATTGGCCTCTTTTACTGCTTCGTAGGGAGATTTGGCGTAGGAAATTTGCGGCGGCTCTTCAGGAAAGATCTCTCTCATATTCTCCATAGCTTTGGGATCATAAAGACGGAGAAAAGAACCTTCGTCAAGAAGCTTTTTCATAATTTTAACACTCGACGCTTCTCTTATATCATCAGTCTCAGGTTTGAACGCAAGCCCTAACACAGCAATTTTCTTATCTTTCAATATCCAGAGAGCTTTCTTTGTCTTCTCTATGAAAGAATCAATCCTATCCAGGTTGATTCTGTCGGCTTCTCTGAACAGATTCATGTTGACACCTAAATCTTCCCCAATCTTAGTGAGCGCCCTTATGTCCTTGGGGAAACAGGAGCCTCCATAGCCAAGGCCCGCTTTCAAAAACTGGCTTCCTATCCTGGGATCAAATCCCATCCCTTTGGCAACCTGATTCACATCGGCATCTGTTTTCTCACAAAGCTCAGCAATAAGGTTGATATAAGAAATTTTCAGGGCCAGATAAGAATTCGATGCGTGCTTGATAAGCTCTGCTGTATCGATGTTAGTCACCAGGATTAGGTCTTTAAATTTCTCGTAAATTTTTACCAGAATATCCCTGGCTTTCTCTGTCTCGACACCAATGATTATCCGGTCTGGATTGAGAAAGTCCGAGACAGCAGAACCTTCTCTCAGGAATTCTGGATTTGAGGCTACGTCAAAATCTACATCTTTCTTCTTACACGATGTTATTGTTTTTTTAATCCACATTGACGTTTTAACCGGTACTGTGCTCTTCTCCACGACAACCTTGTAGTCATTCAGGTTATCAGCTATCTTTCTAGCGACACTTTCAACAAATGTCATGTCAGCGCTTCCATCCTCCTTTTGAGGCGTGTTGACCGAGACAAACAGAACATCAGAGCATTGGATAGCTTTATCTAAATCCGCAGTGAAGCTAAGGTTTCCCTTCTTGAGGTTTGCTTTCAATAACTCTTCAAGGCCAGGCTCATAAATATGAGAAATTCCTCGAGAAGCTTTATCAATCTTGTCTGCAACCACATCAGTTCCGACAACATCATGGCCTAAATCAGCCATGCAAACAGCAGTAACCAGCCCTACATACCCGGTACCTATAACTCCAATTTTCATGGCTTCCTCCTTTTAATTAAGCCACAGAGGCCCCTGAGATAATTTACTCAGTAATCTGTGGCGACCATTTTCACACTCCTGAAAATACCAGCTAAGCTTTGACAACATTATTTTTTTTATTCTTTATGGCGTTTCGGGTATCAACGATTAGGGATGAGTTTCCTGCAATCCATTCAAAGTCATAATCAGAATGCGCAGTGGCAATAATCACGGCATCAAATTTTTTTAGCATTTTTTCTGTCAAGGCTACAGACTTAAGCTCTAAGCCGGGATAGTCTCTATGCCCATAAGATTGAGGCACATAGGGATCATTGTAAGAAACTTTAGCTCCTTTATTCTGGAGGAGGCTTATTATCTTGAGTGCTGGAGACTCTCTCTGATCATCGATATCTTCCTTGTAAGCAATCCCGAGAATCAATATCCTGGCTCCTTGCGTAGACTTTCCTTTCTTGTTTAAGGCTTCAATTGTTTTAGTGACAACATAATAGGGCATAAGGGTATTGATCTCCCCAGCCAGCTCGATAAATTTTGTCGGATGATCGACTTCTTTGGCTTTCCAGGCGAGGTAAAAGGGATCAACCGGGATGCAGTGTCCGCCATAGCCAGGACCAGGTAAAAAAGTCATGAATCCAAAGGGCTTTGTAGAAGCTGCTTCGACTACTTCCCAGATGTCTATTCCCATCCGGTCAAAAATCATCTTCATCTCATTAACCATCGCAATATTGACAGACCGGAAAATATTCTCCATAAGCTTGGTGGCCTCAGCAACTTTTGGCGAGGAGACAGGGACCGTTTTCACTACAATCTGGTCATAAAGAATTTTTGCTACTCGCCTACATCCCGGGGTGACACCCCCGACGACCTTAGGTATTTTTCCAGTCGTATAAACCTTATCTCCTGGATTTTCTCTTTCTGGAGAATAAGCCAGGAAAAAATCTTCTCCCGCTTTTAATCCTCCAGCTTCCAACAGAGGAAGCATCTCCTCCTCCGTTGTCCCTGGATATGTGGTGCTTTCCAAAACTACGAGTTGTCCTTTCCTCAAATGTTTAGAAATAACTTCGGTTGTCGTCAGAACATAAGATAAATCAGGATTTTTATGGGAATCTAAAGGAGTCGGAACACAGATGATAATCACATCCGCCTTGGCGAGAAGTCCAAAATCAGTTGTTGCCTGAAATTTATTCTTCTCCAGAAAAATTTTCAGCTCTTCAGCGGTAAAATGTTTTATATAGCTTTTTGCATGATTTAGCATTTCGACTTTCTTTTCGTCCACGTCAAATCCTAAAACTCCAAATCCTTTGTTTAAAAATGTTTTGACCAGAGGAAGCCCCACATAGCCCAGACCGATGACTCCGATGCGAGCTTCCTTCTTGCTTATTTTGTTTTCCAGACTCAATGCTTCCTTGGACATTTTCTATTTCCTTTCCCTGTACCAGCGGATAGTGTCCTCCAGGCCTTTGCCAAAAGGAACCATGGGTTCATATTTTAACATCTTCCTTGCCTTTGACAGATCTCCAAACGAATCCCTCACATCTCCCGGACGGGGCTCAGCATAGGAGGGTTTGATTTCTTCCTTCAATATTTCGTTCAAATTTGAAGCCAGGGAATTAACTGTTGTTCTCTCACCGCAGGCAATATTGAAAACTTCACCAGAAACGCCCTGAGCTTTTGAGGCCAGGATGTTGGCCTCCACTACGTTAGATACATAGGTAAAATCACGCGTTTGTTCACCATCGCCGAAAATAGTGGGGCTTTCTCCCTTGAGCATCCTAGAAATAAAATTTGGGATCACTGATGCATACTGGGAAGAAGGATCCTGCCGGGGACCGAAGATGTTAAAATACCTGAGACAAACCGTGGCCAGGCCGAAAATCTGGCTGAAGACGCGACAATATTTTTCGCCAGTAAGTTTGCTTATGGCGTAAGGAGATAAAGGATTTCCTAAAGTGCCTTCTTTTTTGGGGAGGTTAGGATCATCGCCGTACACAGAAGAAGAGGAGGCAAAAACAAATCCTTTGACCTTTGCATCCCGAGAAGCAAGGAGAATGTTCAATGTCCCCTTGATATTGATATCGGTTGTTAGAAGTGGATCTTCGATAGAGCGGGGAACAGAAGGCAAAGCCGCCTGATGCAAAACAAAATCCACTCCTTCTAAGGCACGTCTGCAGGCATCATAATCTCTGATATCGCCTTCGACAAGTTCTATCTTATCCAAGAAGGAGGAGATGTTTTCTCTTTTTCCCGTTGAAAAATTATCAATAACCTTGACTGAATATCCCCTTTTGACAAGTTCTTCGGCAATATTTGAACCGATAAAACCAGCGCCACCCGTTACTAAGTATTTATCCATTTTTTTTACTAACAGTTATATTATCTTATATAAAAGATGGATTTGATGAATCAAACCCCTACAATACTAATCATAGTTTATTCTAAATATCCCAAATCATTCAGATTCCGGGTAACCTTTTCGGCGCTCTCTTCCAGAGTTTCCTTATCTGTATCCAGAAGGATTTCCGGGTTCAGGGGCTCCTCATATGGGTCGGAGACACCGGTGAACTCTTTTATCTCTCCCTTGAGTGCTTTTTTGTACATCCCTCTTACATCGCGCTCGATGCAAACTTCCAGAGGGCACTTGACATAAACTTCTATGAAATTTCCGATCTCCTTCCGGGATTGGGCCCTTATCTCACGATAGGGAGAAATAAAAGAAGTGAGCACTGCCACACCATTCCTTGTCAAAAGCTTGGCCACAAACGTCACCCGTCGAATGTTTTCATCCCTATCTTCTTTGGAAAATCCCAAGTCTCGAGTCAGGCCCTCACGGACTATATCGCCATCCAATCTCTCAACCTTTAAGCCTTTCTCTTTCAATATCTCTGCCACCCGATCTGCTACTGCAGATTTACCTGAAGACGGTAATCCTGTAAACCATAAAGTAAAGCCCTTTTGCTCCATCTTATTACCTCTCTCTCCTCTGTCTGTACAATTTTTCATCAACTACTTCTATCATTTTTTCTAAATCCAGATTCCTCTCCTCAAGGAAACGATGTATATCCTCCAGATGCTTTTTAGGGCTGGAAAGAATCTCGTTGTAGTTTACGAATAAAACCTGCATGTCCTCCCTTACCTTGATATCTGCCTTTGTCTTGTTGTTCAACTTGATGAAGGCTTTCTTTGTATCATCCCTTTCCTCATCCTTGGCTCTTATCATTTCCTCCATCGAGTCCAATATCTCCTCTATATTCCTATCCACATAGATTAGTTTGTAGTTGCCAGGAGGGAGGTATTGAAGGCCGTAGGCTATTACCTTTAAAACTTTATCCTCAAAATTGAACACATAATCTGGGTTGTCCTTGAGTTTATCTATGATACTCTCTACCTCCAGGTATCCCTTCGGATTGCTGCGATCTGGTTTCCTCTTTGCGTCTGAAGCCACGGGCAAACTCCCCGCATCCAGAATTTGCATTAACATCGATGTGCCTGATCGAGGCAAGCCAGAGACTATATAAATCTGTTTCATCATTTCTACTCCACGAATGGGTTGTCGTAATCAATGATAATTTTTGCTACTTCCGGCCGCATTAGTTCCGGCGGTGGAATCTTTCCCTGAATCAGCAATTCTCTAATCTTTGTCCCGCTGAAGTTGATGTGCTCTGAAGGCTGGTGGGGGCATGTTTTCTCGTTGACTACAGAATTGCACTTCTTACAAAAAGAAAAGGACTTAAAGAATAAAGGGACAATTCCCAGATCAGGGAATTCTTCGAAAATATCTTGGGCAGCATAAGGTGAATAGTAATTGCCAACACCTGCATGATCACGGCCTATTATAATATGAGTGCAGCCAAAATTTTTCCGGATTATGGCGTGAAAGACAGCTTCTCTCGGACCAGCATACCTCATTTCCATCTGGAGAATGGCTACGACTGCCCGCTCCTTAAGATAATAATGTTTTATGAGCTCGTCATAAGAGGCAAGAATCACTTCGTCTTTGAAATCCCCCTTTTTCTTGCGGCCAATGACCGGATTTACAAAAATTCCATCGGTGAAAGTCAGGGCTGTTTTCTGGACATATTCATGTCCGATATGGGGAGTATTCCTTGTTTGAAAACCTACAACTGTCCTCCAGCCCTTCTCTTTAAAAAGAATCCTTGTCTCGATTGGCTTGAGTTTATAATTATAAAAAGGAGTCTGAGATTCCTGAATTAAATCGATTTTCCCCGCAAGTAGAACATCTTTCATGCCTCTAACCTTAGCTACACCAGGATGAGCCGTGTCTGTTGTCTGGAAAACTTTCTCTGCCATCTCTTCTCTGTTGTATTCATATTTCTCTTCAAGATGGAGAAGAGCTATTGGATCGTTGCTTTCATTGCGCAGAACAACTTCTTGCCCTATCTTCAATTTTTTTGCCACTTCCTTTTCAGCATCAAGGACAATAGGAATGGGCCAGGGAAGGTCGTCGGAAAGCCTCATGTGGGTCAAAACATTCCGGTACTCCCCTTCCCCCATAAAACCTTCGAGAGGGCTGAAATTACCAAAAGCAATGTTTTCCACATCGCTTACTAACTCAAAATTTAATTTAAGAGACGGTAAAACCCTGGCTTTCTCCAGAGCTCTCTCTTTCTCCTCTCCGTGAAGAACTCGCTCCACAAGTTTGCTTCCATGAGGCTGAATCATCTTTCTCTCCTAAGATGAGGCAAGCGGGGTGTTATTTTCCTAGCTACTTGATTATGTGTCATTGCGAGCATAGCATGGCAAGCTCATCAGAATAATTATTATAACAGGCATATCATGGGAATAACAGAGTAAAATCAGTCAATATAACCCAGCGCCTTCAATCTTTTTTTTACTTTTTCTTCGTCCTCTTTAGTCAAGGCTTCCTGTGTCTCCTCCTCTTTCGAAAGGCTTTCTCTCAATACCTTAGCAACGTAGCTTGAGACAGAAGAGATTTCCGAACCTTTTATCTTTCCCTCTATTTTCTTATACAAGGATGTGGGAATAGAAACGTCTGTAAATTCTTTCTCCATCTTTTTTCTCCCTGCTAAACTAAAAGCTGAAGCCCCTTCCGAATCGGGCTTTTATTATTATCTTTTTTGATTTAAGTAAGATATATACAACACCTCACCCATTTTTTCAAGAATTAACGATGGGGTCAGGCCTCCATAACTTCAAAAGTCTGAGTTTTTATTTAACCGTACTCAGGAGCCTAACTTTTTAAATATACCAAAATATTCTAATAATAAAGTTTTCGAAGTTTTGGAGGCCTGACCCCAAGCTTGACAAACTTGACAAATTCCCTCTTTTAATGTTTATAATTTATACAAATGGAAGAAAACCCCTCCCCTGCCCTCTAATAATAATATGGAAAAAATCGAACACCCCTACTTCAGGAAGAATTCTTTTTCGGGAGTTCTGGACAAGAATTTGAAAAAGCTCGAAAAAAGGCTGGGAATCTCTCTCTCTGTCAGGGGTGACTGTCTTTTGATAGATGGTGAACAAGAAAAAGTCGAATTCGTTAAACACTTCTTCAACAAAATGAGAGAGCTAGAGGAAAAAGGATACACTCTTAAAGAAGAAGATTTTCACATCGTGCTTGATCATCTTGAAGAGGACCGCGAACATAAGCTGGAAGACTTTTTTCCAGCAGAAGCCTTGAATCTGTCCCGAAAATCCGTCACTCCCAAAAGCCTCAACCAACAAGAATACATTCAAGCAATCAAAAATCTTGATTTAGTCTTTGGGATAGGACCTGCAGGGACTGGAAAGACTTACTTGGCCATGGCTATGGCTCTTTCCTTCCTCCAGAATAAAACCGTTAACCGCATCATCCTTACTAGGCCCGCCGTTGAAGCGGGCGAAAAATTAGGTTTTCTTCCCGGGGATATGTACCAAAAAATAAACCCCTACCTGCGCCCCCTTTATGACGCTCTCTTTGACTTAGCTGAGTCAGAGCAGGCTAAAAAACTGATTGAGAAAGGTGTCATAGAAATTGCTCCTTTAGCCTTCATGAGAGGAAGAACTCTGAACAGTTCCTTCATCATTCTCGATGAAGCCCAGAACACGACAAAAGAACAGATGAAGATGATCTTAACTCGCGCTGGCCTTGACTCAAAAATGGTTGTTACAGCTGATATCACTCAGATAGACCTGCCTCAGCCCCACAAGTCCGGCGTATTGCATGCCATGCGAATTCTATCTCCCCTAAACGGGATAGCTACTATCCATTTTAACGAAAGAGATATTTTCAGACACCCGTTAGTTCAAAAAATTATAAAAGCCTACCAAAAAGCTGAGGCTAAATCTCGCAAAAAGTAAAAGCAAATGAACCCCATTCCCTTTAAAAACCTTAAGTTCTTTAAGAGGTCTGAGCCCCAAACAATAAAGCAAAAAAACAGCACTTCTCCACCCAAGACAGAAATAAAGCTAACCTATTGGCAAAAACTGATTCAGAGTCCTATTGTTATGCTTTTCATTTTCGTGGCGATTCTCGCCGCCTTTATCTCTTATGTGCCTTCAAAGTCCCTCTCCCTTCCCGCAGAAGGCGAGATCGCACGCTCGGATATCATCGCTCCGGCTAATTTAACCGTCGAAGATGAAGAAACAACTGAAAATAGAAGAAAGGAAGCAGCCGATGCTATCCTGCCTGTTTACACCCAGGATGCGAATGTCTTTTCGGACACAGAAGAGAATATCCGGGAATTTTTCAATTCTGGACGCGAATGGCTCAAGGAATCCGTTACAGTTACAAGGAGAGATGAGTTCCAAAAAGACATTCAAGAGAAATATGATTTTGAAATTCCTTCCAAAGACTTAAGGATTCTGATAAAAAACAAATTTTCAGCAGTTGCTGAGGAAAGCCTCATTAGCCTCCTCGGAAAAATCTATGCGCGAGGCGTCATCCTCTCGAAAAACCTTTTTATCTACGGAGAACAGGAGAGGGGCTTTATTTTTTTAACGGGCCCGGATACTGAAAAAACCTTAAAAATTGAAGAGATAATTGATACAAAAGAAGCCAAAGAAATTCTGGCCGAGGAAATAGGTCAGCTGGGCCTTCATCGAAACGAGACATCCCTGCTTAAAGATCTTGCTAGCTTCTTCCTTTCGGCAAATATCACTTACAATAAAACAGAAACTGAAGCCAGAAAAGAGCAAGCCCGCCAAAGTATAGAGACTATTTTTTACGCTATAAAAAAAGGCAAAGTGATAATCCGCAAAGGAGATGAGGTCAATAAAGAAGCTTTAGATTATATCAATATTATAAACCAAAACTTGCAGGCCAAGCCAGGCTGGATAACCAACTTCTCGGGCACATTTCTTCTTTATGCTCTTCTTTTCCTTGCCCTCTGGTATTACATAAACTCCATCATGAAATTCAGGCGAGCCTTCAAAATTTTCATCATGATGGGTTCAACTCTCATCTTAAGTGTTCTTCTTTATAAACTCTCAATTTTCTTAGCCAACATATTCAGCGCAAGCACCAATATTTCCTTGTTTACCTATACTGAGAGCTACTGGTATGCCTTTCTCTTTCAATTCGGAGTTATTCTCTTTGCCTTTCTTGCAGGGAACCAACTCGCTCTAATTTACACCGTCCTCAACAGCTTGCTGGTAGGCTATCTATTCGAAGAGAATTTCTATCTGATGATCTTTTGCCTTTTAGGAGGCTTAGCAGCGATTTACGGGATAAAATATTACGGAAGACATAAAAGAACATCTGCCTTTAGGGCAGGGATTTTTTTAGTTGCTCCCTTCAATATTATAGTTATTCTCATTATCCATCTTATAAGAGAAATAATGGGCCCTATCGAACTGGTTGCCAGCGAAGTTTCCATGGGTATTTTAGGGGGGATTTTATCCGGCTCCTTAGCCTTTCTTCTTCTCCCAGTATTTGAAAACGTGTTTGAATTCCTAACCCAAACCAAGCTTTTGGAGCTTATGAACACGGACCTCCCGATTTTCAAACAGATGGCTACCGAAGCTCCTGGTTCTTACCAGCATTCTCTGATTGTCGCTTCTTTGGCTGAAAGAGCCGCCGAGAAAATCAAACTAGATCCCATGCTGGTCAAGGCCGGTGCTCTCTACCACGATATAGGGAAAATCAAAAGACCGGAATACTTCATCGAGAACAGAATCGAAAATCCTGATATGCATAGAGATCTCAAGCCGAGCATGAGCTCTCTTGTCATTATTAACCATGTCAGGGAAGGGGTGGAGCTCGCAAAAAAACTAAAACTTCCAGAAAAAATAAGTGAAATAATAGCCCAACATCACGGAAGATCACTGATGAGATTCTTCTTCCAGAAGGCAAAAGAAAAATATGATCCCGAAATGCAAAAAATAGGAGAAGAAAGCTACAGGTACGCGGGGCCTATTCCTAAAAGCAAGGAAGCTGCTCTGATTATGCTCTCCGACTCCGTGGAGGCAGCAGCTCGAAGTTTGAAAACACCCTCGCTTCCAAGCCTGAGAAAACTGATTACTGAAGTCTTCAACAATTACATTCAGGACGGGCAGCTCGATGACTGTTATTTTTCCTTTAAAGAGCTGCAGGCAGTTGCCTCGATTTTTCTCTCCACTCTTTATTCAATCTATCATCCGCGAGTCGAATACCCTGGCTTTGATTTTGATATGGAAAAAAAGAACGAAAAAAACAAAAAAACTGATGATAGAAATTATAAATCAACAACATAGATACTGGATCGCTCTAAAGAAATTTAAGGATTTGCTTAAAAAATTAGTCGAACACAGCAAACTAAAAGATCCGGAGGTAACTCTTGTCTTTGTGGATACAAAAACAATAAAAGGACTAAATCACAGGTTCCTGAAGATAAACGCGCCGACTGATGTCCTAAGCTTTCCTCTTGGGGAAAAAAGTGCAGACGGAAAATTCTATCTTGGTGACATTGTAATATCTGTTCCCCAGGCCTTCAAGCAATGTTTCTCACAAAAACACGGCCTGGAAAGAGAGCTGGAGCTTTTAACCGTCCATGGCTTTCTTCATCTTATCGGATTTGAGCACTCTAAAGGATTTGAAGAAGAGGAAAAGAAAATCCACAAGCTTGTATTAGAAGGATAAAATGGAAATAGAATATTTTGAATGGGTAGGCTTCTTTTTTAGCTTTTTGGCTGCATTTATCTTTTCTCTCTTTCATCTATCATTAGGTTCTTTTTCAAAAATCTCTCTCAGTCGATTCCTTGAAGACAAAGAAAAGCAGTATCGCCTCAAAATCCTCAACATCTATGATGAGATCAAAATAGCAGTCGAGTTCATGAGAATTCTTTTCATCATCGCTTTTCTAATTTACCTTTATATCATTTTTCCTCATTTAATGTTCTGGCCGCTCTGGCTGTTTCTAATTTCTCTGGCTATTTACTTCATTTTCTTTGATCTTGTGCCCCGTCTTCTTAACTCTTTAAGCAGCAAAAGAATCCTTGGCTTTTTCCTCCCATCCTATAAACTCGCCTATTTGATTGCCTCTCCAATTTTGCTCATAAAAAAAATAAAGCCTTCAGATGAGGAGAAGGATGAATTACGTGAGGCTTCGGACGAAGAGATTCAGGCATTTATCGATGAAGCCAAGGAAGAAGGCATCATCGAGAAAGAAGAAGGTGTCCTCCTGAAAAGCGTGGTCGAATTCGGCGACACTGTAGTCAGGGAAATCATGACCCCCAGGGTGGATATTGCTTGTATACCTAAAGATTCAACCATACAAAAGCTCAGAGACTTGGTTATACAGGTAAAGCATTCTCGCATCCCTGTCTACAAGGATAATATAGACAACATTGAAGGAATGGTGATTGCCAAAGATCTACTCGAGCTGGCAGATGATAAACTCAAGAACAATCCCATA
>Ga0255055_10000912_pt1 | contig 22532 bp, 13 predicted proteins | sample JV7_2_27_MG_FD_188633 | JGI IMG/M metagenome (GOLD analysis project Ga0255055, IMG submission 188633) | Seawater microbial communities from Jervis Inlet, British Columbia, Canada - JV7_2_27 | ecosystem: Environmental > Aquatic > Marine > Inlet | place: Canada: British Columbia | collected...
ACAAAATAACTTGCTCAAAAAGGTGAAATTCTAAAAGCCGGAAATATCGAGAGATGGTCCGGTTTGCCAAAATGGCTTTTTCAACAGTCTCTCAATATATCTGTACTTCAATGATATTTGGTTTTATGGCATGATATTCCAAGGTGCAGCAAGCTTATAAGTACAGATAGTTTTGTTTCAATTAAGCCTTTCTATGATTATTCTTGATCTTCTAACCTTCTTTAGATATTTATAATTTTCACTAAACATCTAAATCGCTCTCCACCTTCGTTTTAAAACCTCAAAAAAGGGGGTCTCTAATGACTCAAGAAGGTTTTAAACGCAAACTCACCGCCATCCTCAGTGCCGATGTCGAAGGTTACAGCCGCCTTATGAGCGAGGATGAAGCTGCGACTGTCCAAACCTTAACCGCCTACCGTAAAACGATGACTCAGCTTATCCAACAGTACAGGGGCCGGGTGGTCGATTCTCCAGGCGACAATATATTGGCCGAGTTTGCCAGTGTTGTGGATGCGGTAAATGGTGCCATAAAAATTCAAGCTGAAATTAGAAAAAGCAACACAGGTATCCCTGAAGACCGCCGCATGGAGTTTCGCATTGGTATCAATCTCGGCGACGTGATTGAAGAAGAAGAACGGATTTATGGAGACGGAGTCAATATTGCTGCGCGATTGGAAGGGCTGGCTGCAGCCGGGGGCATATCTATTTCAGGAACTGTGTATGAACACATTAAAGACAAGTTATCGCTGGGATATCATTATTTAGGCGAACAAAATGTAAAGAATATTCCTGAACCGGTCCGGGTTTATCGGTTATTAACTGAATCCGAAGAGGCCGGCAAGATGATTGGTGAAGAAAAGTCTAAATCAAAAAAAATCCGCTATGTAGCCTCCAGTGCCCTTGCTTTAATCATCTTGGTTGCCGGAATACTCGTTATTTGGAACAACTATTTCCGCGTTCAAATCGAGCCTGCTTCGGTAGAAAAAATGGCCTTTCCACTACCCGATAAGCCGTCCATAGCTGTATTGCCTTTTGACAACATGAGTGGTGATCCTGAGCAGGAGTATTTAGGTGACGCGTTTACCGATCAGATCATCAGCGGCCTTTCAAAGATTCCAAACCTCTTTGTCATCGCACGCAACTCGACATTCACTTATAAAGGGAAACCGGTAAAGGTGCAAAAAGTAGCTGAGGATTTAGGAGTGCGGTATGTTCTCGAAGGCAGCGTACAAAGGAGTGCCGATCGAGTGCGAATTACTGCCCAGCTTATAGATGCCATAACCGGACGCCATAAGTGGTCAGAGCGTTATGACCGGGATCTGGAAGACATATTCGCCATACAAGATGATATTACGATTGCAATTACGAAAGCCCTGAACATAGAACTCATAGAAGGGGAGCAGGCCCGTCTTTGGCAGAAACGTTCGACGACGAACCTTAAAGCTTATTTAAAATATCTTGAAGGAATGAGTTATTTTTATCGCGCAACAAAAGAGGATAATACTCGAGCACGGCAGTTATTTGAAGAAGCTCTTGCGTTAGACGCCGGCTATACAAGTGCTTACGGTTTTTTGGGTTTGGTTCACTTTTTTGATGCTAGATATGGATGGGTTGAGTCTCGGGGCAAATCTATTGAGACAGCCTATAAATACGCGCAAAAAGCCATCGAGCTGGATGATACTTTGGACACGGCTTACCTCGTGATTGGTGGCGTCTACCTTTTGAAAGGTCAGCATGAAAAGACTATAGCTCAAGCAGAGCGTGCTATTGCTATCAACCCCAACGGGGCTAGCAACAATACTTTTATGGCGGGGGCTTTGGGCCTTTCGGGTAGGTGGGAAGAGGGTATTGAATATGCAAAGAAGGCAATGCGCCTCGCACCTTTCTCGCCGGTCTTTTATTATTGGATATTAGGTCGTGCATATTTTATGACAGGTCAATATGACAAAGCAGTTGAAACATTCAAGAAGGCAGTGCGTGTCAACCCCGATTACTTGCCTGCCCACGCTTTTCTCGCCGCTTGTTATAGTTCGTTAGACCGTCATGCAGAGGCTGCTGCCGAAGCCGATGAAGTTCTCCGGATCAATCCTAAATTCACTCTCGAGTCTTATACAAAGACACTTCCCTATAAGAATAAAGCCGACATACAGCGTTATGTGGCTGCTCTTCGGAAGGCAGGGCTAAAATAAAAAAAGCAAATAATAAAAGATACACATCTCATTTAAGCACCAGACCCTACAAAGTTATGTGTACTGCTTTATAACACAGGGTTCATTACAGTTCTAAAACCTTTGATATCTCCAACATATCGTTACTTTTGAACCCCTCTGAAAAGTTGTGATATATTAGCATATCTGCAATTTTCCATTTGCAGCCACCACTTAAAACCTGATCCTAATTGACAGAAGCAGCGCCAGCGATTTATTAACCTATCGACAGTCCACAGCAGAAAGTCAACCTAACCGCCCCCTCGGTTTATCTCCGACCCGTCCCATTTTGATATACGACTAGAGACCCAACCACATTTTTTTCAGTGGTTTTATGTTTGAAAATCTTGTGCAGCTTTTAATTCTGATAAGTATGTGGTATTAATAAAATATTTGGAATATTACACAAGATAGAAACCTTTCGATGCTTTTCGGAGATAACAATGTTAAAACGTATTCAAGATTTAAAAAGCATTGGTTGTTTCTTCGACGATCATCCTGCAGCAATTCAATTTGAGCCACTTACCATTATATTTGGTGAAAACTGCTACGGGAAATCAACCTTGTGTGACATCTTCCGTTCCTTAGCAGACAACAGGGCTGAATACATAATAGACCGCAAATCGATCCCCAATCCACAAAATCAAAATCAGCATATCCAATTAAATTTTTCTCTGCCCGGAAATGGAGGAGAATCTCCGGTAATTTTTAACCGTGACGATTGGAATCCGACACTTCCTGAAGATCTGAAAATTTATGTATTTGACACCGATTTTCTTCATCGAAACGTCTTTACTGGATTTACTATTGAACGAAGGAACCAAGAAAACATAACTCAGTTTGTGCTGGGCGAAGCCAGTGTCAGCACTGCTCAAGATATTAAGGAACTCAACTCTGAACTCCGTGCAGTCAACAAAGATTACCGTCAACTCCTTGAGAATGCTTTCGATGGGATCGAGGATATAGTTGCATTCCTAAAGATGGAGGTGCATGAAACCAAAGAGGATCTTCAGGGAAAAATCGAGAGTAAAACTAGTGAACTAAAAGAGAAAAAAGAACTTGAGGATAATTTTGAAAAAGCGAAAGACAGAAAAGAACCTGAATTATTATCTGTCCCAGAAAATATTGAAACTTTCGTCGAGCAAGTAAACACTTGCCTTGCGAGAACTTATCAGCGAGCCCATGATGATGCATCCGAAGCTGTCGAAAAACATATAATAGCAAAGACTCAAAACACCGCTACAACAAAAAACTGGTTAAAGACCGGATTAGATCATGTAGCTGGAAACTACTGCCCTTTTTGTGGCAAAACTCTTGAAGAAGAGGGTAGGAAGCTTATTGAAATTTATCGATCTTGTTTTGATGAAGCCTTTAAGCAATATGAACGGGAAACTCACATAGCCCTTGAGCAACTTCCAAGTCAATTAGATGGTTTCAAGTGTTTAACAATACCGGAATTAATTCAAAAAAATAATATCAATATTAATATATATCCTGAGCTGACCAAATCACCAAAATACAAAAGAAGTACTAAATTAGTCCAAGCCAAAACAAAAGGCTTAAGAAAACAATGGGATACTTTTCAAACCAAGTATAATGAAGGATCAAAAAACCTTGGGGAAAAAATTAGCCAAAAGCGAAAGGCAATTTATGTAGAAACTTCATCCTGGGCTTGTCCTGATTTAATTAGCGCATATACAAATCTCAAACTTTCAGCATCAAAATATAACGAACTTACCCAACAAGTAATTGGCCAAATTGACGATTTCAAAAGCTCACTAGAACCAGAAATAATAGCGGAAGAAATTTCTATACTCAAAAACCAATTATCAGAACTTCAACTAAAAAAAAGACGTCAAGATTCGGAAACAGCTTGTGGACAATTAGCCAAACTTTTAATTCGGAAAGATGAAATCGAACAGGAAATCAACCGTCTTAAACAACAGCTCGATAGAGAACAGTTCGATTTTCTCAATGAGTGTTTTGAATCCATTAATAGATTATTCGCTCGACTAGGCAGTAGTCCCTTTCAGATTTCTAAACAAATAAGCAGAAGGGGTAATATGCCTGTAATTCAACTAACGGCTTCTTATGCGGGGGTTCCTATAAGTCAGGATAAATTGCAGGCTTTTTTTAGCGAATCAGATCGCAGAGCCCTCGCTCTATCGATATTTTGGGCAAAAATCGAATCTTTGGACGAACAACAAAAACAAAATGCTATTCTTGTTTTAGATGATCCGGTCACGAGCTTCGACGATGGTCGAATTGACAGAACCATTCGTCTTATGGACGCTAGCCGTCATCTGTTTCGACAATTTATAGTCTTTTCCCACTATCCTCGGTACCTAAAATCTTTTTTTGAAAGAGCCAGTTTGAACACCAGTGAAATCCAGCTATCCAAAATAATAAGAGAAAGCGAAAGTTCAAAATTAAGCAAAGCCTCACCTGCTGACTTCGTGGAGAACGAACATCATCAAAAATTTCGTCATATTAAAGGATTTATTGAACACCACCACACTGAAGACGTTTCTAAAGACCTACGTATTTATCTTGAAACCGAAATGAAATCTCGCTACCGCAAGCAGATAATGGAAAATGATTTATATGATCTGCAATTTAGAGAATTGTTAGACAAACTTCACGAATTTGGTATCATTGATCAGAATAAAAGAGCTGAAATAGAACAGTTTCGACTTTCTCTTAACCCTGACCACCACACTTGGACAGATAGGACACACGAAGATAGAATTGCTCTTGCTTCAGATGTCTTAGAATTTATTTATGTTAGTCTTTAAAAAAGCCGGAAGTAGCCACTCCCAAAGGGGCACCAGCAATGGCTCTGCCTTTTTTGTGATGATATTCGATATCAATGTTTGTCATCCACATTTTAGTCAACATTTAGTCAACAAACTGTAATAAATATCTCTGTATTTAACAGCTTTTCACAGGTGTTACTTTCATTGCCGAAAATTATTTAACTATTTGAATCTAATTTGAATATTGATTTCATTCAGTATCACTATTTTTACTCTGAATTAACAACGATTAGAACTGAAAATCCCCGTGTCGGCAGCTTGATCCTGCCCCTCGGCACCAGAGAAAAATAAGGAAGTTTGGGTTATTGTGTCCGGCTTCCTTTTTTATTTGAATATTCTCGAAAAGCGAATTGTATTGAAAATGGCCCATTTTATAATTATCCATGATTTAGGATAGTTTAAAAATACGACCTTTGAATTTAAGCTGGCTGCCCGTTATCTTTATCGTAAGAGTCGGTGGGCACTGCCTATTGATTTAATTTGTGAAGGCTCAACACCTGTATTTTTAGCAAATCCTGACCAGTTTGCGACAACTTCGATAATTTCATCAATAATTTTAAGCCTGGATTTAATATTCATTTCTTTGCCAACCTTTACCAGATCGTCTTTTATAAAGTCATCTTGTTTTCCATTTATCGACATTTGATGCCTATTTGTCCAATCACCAGTTGGATTATATGCGTAAATCACATCAAAAGCTGGAGAAAGGCGCCATTGCCCGCTTTGATCCATTAAAAAGGCAATATTTTTTGTATGGTCATCCTGATTGCGAGCGACAACATTAAAAACCATACGCCGAAACTGCTGTTCTGCATCCCGATAAGGTAGTCTTAATTCGCGCATGACTTGAAACGCCTGCTCATATGAATAGGCTCCAGGTTCGTTAAAGTCAAAGTGCGCAATCGCACAAAGAGATTGTTGGTGTAATTTACCTCTGCTTCCGATTCGGTCGAATCGCATAGTCATAAAGTGAGCACGTCCATTTTCTTCAAAGAGACGACATTCGTTCATCTCGATGCCTGAGGCTATCGCCATTTTGTAATAAGCATATTCGATGCGTCCGTATCCGGCGGGATCGCCTAGTGAATTGTCCTTTACGCCGTCAAATTTTAATACCCAGTAGTTGAAACCATCCGGCGCATCAACCTGGCCGGATCGAACTTGTTTTGTTTCGTCGTTAAAAGCGATAACTGCCTTGGGTCGAGTTCCCCCTGCAGAGGTTCCAACTCGGATAATATCCAAAATAGCATCGGCGGCGTCATGACCAAAATTTGTTTTGAGTCGAGAACGTTCGTCTGTAACTGTTTGAGCTAGCTTGACCAATTCACTCACCTCAACAGGTACTGACTGCTCAATCGATTCATTGATTATTGGTACAAACTCTAAAGCGCCCATGGCTCGCTTACCTGCATAACAAAGGCGCTCAACAGGACTGAAACTTTCGGGGGTACGGCCCTGGCGTGCGAGCCATGCATCGATAATACTATTGCCATATTTGTCCGGCAAGGCATCAGCAAGCATTCCAGGAAGTCCTCTAAAGGAATTTTTAGGAAGTGTAGGGAATGCAAATTTCGCCGTCCCACTTCGAGCCTCTGCTATTGGCATTTTTAAAGGGGACAAATCTAGACTCTTTTTAAGAAATGTTCTGTCAAATTCGAAAGTTGCAAATTCCTTATCAGGATCCCATGAAACTGCTCCAACTAACATTCCCCATAGTTTTGCATATGCAGTTTCAACTTTGGCTACCAATCAGATTTTCCTTTCTTGTTTTCCGCAATTTGCCGTGATGCGCGACGGCGTTCCTTTCCTTTCATTTTCGCTAGCTGCAAGGGACTGATACCTGGATCAGGAAGAAATGAATTCAGTGCATCAAGTGCGTCCAAAACGCGCAGAATTCCGATAAGTGTCAGGACTCCAGACGGGGACCCTTGTTCTATATCTCTTACGGTTGTACGATTTATGCCGGCTAGGTCCGCTAGTTTTTGTTGAGACATGTTTTTTTCAAGCCGTTTACGTTTTAGGCGGCGACCGATCTCTTTCAAAATAGCCCTATCACTCATACCATATATACTCATAATGATGTCTCCGTCCATCATTAGAATCATTATTTGTTTTAATGATGGTTATAACCATAATTATATTCTTAACTTTAATATTGTCAATAAAAAATTTATAATGATTGTTATAACCGTCCTTATATATATATTAACAAATTAATGATGGCTATATACATCAATATAATCATAAAAATCCTTTAGTCAATCTGGAGTTATCTGAAAAAAATAGGGACATCCGTCCTATTTATATATTTATATGATGCCTGTTAACTGATATGTAGAGGCCATGCTCCGTAAAGCCCGCATAGATGCCCTCCCACCTCTCCATATTCATGTTGGTCCATGATCTGTCGTTTTCCGGCCTGAATCGCCTGCCGAGGCGTAGCTCGTCAGAGCGAAGACTGGTCCTTCTGGGGCCATGAGTTGTCGTTTTCCGGCTTAATCTGGCAAGAGACGCTTCTCCCTATTTTGGCAACGGAAATTAAATGAATTTTCGTTTTCTTGCTATTCTCAAAAATAAAAGAACGCTATGCTAAGGATTCAAGTAATATCGGCGGGGTCTGCATGGATATGGCCCCAGATCTCTCTGGCGGTTTCAACGATTACTTTCAACTTGCGCTTTTGATCTGCCACGCTAATGCGGTTTCCGATGATTGAAGTGGAAAAACCGCATTGAGGGCTCAATGCCAGACGCTCAATCGGAACATACTGACTGGCCTCCTTGATCCGGGCAGCAAGATCCTCCATTGTCTCTATGTGCGGCTTTTTGGTCGTAACCAGCCCCAGAACCACCATCTTGTTGTCCGGCAGCTTCTTTAAGGGCGTAAATGAGCCTGAGCGCTCATCGTCATATTCGAGCAGCAATCGCTGTGCACGGGTTTTTTTGAAGATCGGTTCGGCAATCAGATCGTATTCCCCCTCTGTCAGCCACCGGCTGCCCTGGTTGCCCCGTCAAAGGTGCAGCCCGAACGTTACTCCCTGAAATTTGCCCATCACGGCATTATCCATCTCAATTCCCTGCTGCAGCCATCTGTCGAGGTTCCAGCCCCGGCTTTCATAAAAGGACCGGGTGTCGGGACTGAGCAGCAACCCATAATGGGGGGCATCGAGCTGGATGTAGGTCGCCCCCAGACGGATTAATTCGGCGACTTCTTCGGACAGGATATCCACCACATCTGCCAGAAAACTCTCAAGTGTCGGATAGACAGCAGCCGAATGATCAGCCGACCAGAAGTTGGCCCAAAGGCCGGGACTCGGCAGGGTAATCTTGGGCATTTTTAGCGTGCGCGCCCGCAGGTAGGTAAACTCTTCTACTGAAAGATGGCGCTTGCGAGTTAACTTGCTCACCACTCCTAAATTTTTAGGACGTTTTATATGCAAATCTCCAACCGATTTATCGCCGGACCAGTCTCCCCAGAGAAAAGCGTCCATATCATATTCGCCAAAACCAGCGACGGCTTCCGTCATCTGGCTCTGGAAAGATAACCGGCGCATTTCACCGTCGGTAACGATTTCCAGATCCGCTTCTTCCTGAAGAGCAATCGCCTGATCAACTGCCTGATCTTCGACAACTTTAAACTCGGCGGCTGTGATCGTTCCGGCAGCGACATCCTCCCTAGCTTTAAGAAGCTCGGGCGGACGAAGCAAACTGCCAACTACGTCCGTGTGGCTGGTGATCATATGTGTGTCCTTTCCTGGAAATAGACAGTCCTATTTCTTCCTTTTGAGGTTAGGTCCTTGAATTTAGGGTAATCATTGCAAAATCAAAGACAAGCCAACGCAGGAATAGGTGGGTAAAAGAGGGACGGACATGAAAATACGCATTTCTTTCTAATAAATTGGGTCAAGTTTGGTCAGTGATAAAATAGGTCCCTGCCAGCTCATGGCGGAAAACGACAATTCACGGCTTCAGAGGGACAACTCATGGCGCAGAACGACAGCTCATGGGGAAGCTTAAAAGCGGGCATCAGGCTTTAGAAAAGGGTGAATTCAAGTTGCAAATGCACCATGAATTCACCGACAATTTGACTACAAAAAAGGCAAAGTCATTAATAACTCTGCCTTTTTTGTTTTACTTGGTTGATAGAATAGAATCGATTTTTTTATTAAACTCGGCGAATTTAAACGGTTTCTGGATGAAACTGTTCTGACCGTCATTTAAAATTTCTTTGACATTTATGTCTTTCCAGAAACCGGATGAAATAAGCACTCTAATGCTTGAATTGATCCTTTTTAATTTTTTGTAGATTACGGCGCCGTTGTCGCCCGGCATGATCATATCTAAAATCACAAGATCAATATTGTCTTTTTTATCCCTGTAAAGCTGGCATGCTTTTTCAGAGCTGTTTGCTTTGAGGGTCTTAAAACCCATTCTTTCCAGCATCAGCGCTTCAATATCCAGCACCATTTCCTCATCATCGACAATCAAAATCGTCCGGTTTTCATCTTTCATACCCAACCCCATAAATGGAAAATAACGCCCGGCGAAAAACGATGCGGGCTTACCCTTGAAATGCAGAAACTATGCCAGCCAAGCGACCCAGTTTTTATGTAATAATTTCAATATCTTAAAAATTAGCGCCCCCATCGCCCGGCGAGTGTTTATAAAATAATTGACACCCGATGTGCACTTATTTCAACAAGTTATCCCGTAGAGGACCAAAATAGCCGAAAAAATTGGGGACGTCCATGAAATTATAACTTTCTTTTCATAGACTATTGTGGTAAGTTTCATGCATGCCACGTAAAGCGCGAATAGATGCACCAGGAGCGCTGCAGCACATTATCGTCAGAGGCATTGAGCGCAAACGGATCTTTTATGACGATAACGATCGTGATAATTTTGTTGCGCGGCTGACTGCGATCCTGCCCGAGAGCACTGCGCGTTGTTATGCGTGGGCCCTAATCCCCAATCATCTGCACTTGCTATTTCGCACCGGCAAGGTTCCAATTTCCACTGTCATGCGGCGGTTACTCACCGGATATGCGTTGACATTTAATCGCCGTCATCGTCGCCACGGGCCGTTGTTTCAAAATCGTTATAAATCCATTTTGTGTCAGCAAGACCCTTATTTACTTGAACTGGTGCGCTATATTCATCTAAATCCTTTAAGAGCAGGGATCGTATCTAATCTGAAGGAGCTTGGAAAATTTGCTTACAGCGGACATGGTGCCATTTTGGGCAGGTACAGCCACAGCTTTCAGGATTTCGATTATATCTTGGATTTGTTTGGCAAGAGAGTTTCAGCAGCGCGCAAAGCCTACAGCACATATGTGCAAAAGGGCATCAAGCAGGGCCGCCGACCGGAGCTCGTCGGTGGCGGACTTATACGCAGTGCGGGTGGTTGGTCGGAGGTTAGAGGGTTGCGGCGGGCGCATGCCCGCATGAAAGGTGATGAACGCATTCTTGGTGATGGTGATTTTGTAAAATCAGTTTTAGATGCTGCCAACGAGCAATTAGAGCGCAAATATATGCTGGCAGCTAAGGGATTTAATTTTGAAAAGGTCGCTCAGCGAGTGTCAAAGGTATTTGGAATCAAAATTGATCAAGTACTTGCTGCCGGAAAGCATCCCCAGACCGTTAAAGCACGCAGTTTACTCTGTTATTGGGCGGTGAGGGAATTGGGAATGAGTGGCATGGATGTCGCAAGAAAGCTCGGGCTATCTCAATCTTCAGTGAGCAAATCGGCGAAGCGGGGTGAGAAGATAGCTACAGCAGAAAACCTGATGCTTATTGAAAACTAGAAAGTTATAATTTCATGGACGTCCCCAAAATAAGAATAAATGGAGAAGGGTCGAGCTGGCGGGCTTATCAGGCCCGGTTAAAGCGGGCTGAGAAAAATGCCGCCCAAAAAAGAGTTTTCCGACGGCATTTAAAGTTTATTTTGCCTTTAATTGTCGTGTCTTTTGCCGTTTATGTCTCTATTACCGGATCCTTCGGCTCTCTTTTCCACGGCCCAAAAGACGCGCCAGAAACAGTTAAAATTCAGAAGACTTCCCCAAAAATCGAGGAACCGATTTCCTTTAACAAAGACGAGATCCGTCATTTTATGGACAGCAGCCATATTTTGAATCTGAACGACAATTCTTTTGAAATCCAAGATAACGGTAGACGCCTGCGGGTACAAACCAGCATTGACCCATCACTTCAAAACTATCTGCTAAAAAAATTAGATCGAAAAAATTCAAGCCGAATCGGTATCGTCGCCATGGACCCTGTGGATGGCCGCATTCTAACAATGGTGGGCTATGACAAATCCGATCCCTCGAAAAACCCCTGCCTTGACAGTTCCTTTCCGGCTGCCAGCATCTTTAAAATTGTTACCGCGGCGGCCGCGCTTGAAAAAGGCAACCTGCGTCTGGATTCCAAGCTCAAATATAACGGCGGCAAATACACGCTGTACAAATCGCAACTCAAAGAAAAAACAAACAAATATACCAACAAAATTTCACTGAAAGATGCCTTTGCCAAATCGGTAAATCCGGTATTTGGCAAACTCGGGTCGTTGTATTTGGGAAAAGAAGAATTAGAAGCCTATGCCAAGGCATTCGGATTTAATCGGCTGATTAACTTTGAATTATTTTTGTCTCCCAGCCCGATCGTTCTCACTGATGAACCTTATCAATGGGCTGAGGTCGCTTCCGGATTTAACCGGCAGACGAAGATGTCACCGGTTCACGGGGCTTTAATATCTGCGACGATCTTCAACCAGGGCAGATTAATTGAGCCCACAATTATTGATCGGATCATTGATGAAAAAGGAGTTGCGCTGTATCAAAGTCAACCAGCCACGATCGATCAAGCGTTTGCACCGGATACATCAGATGCGTTGGATGAATTGATGAAAGCGACCGTTCGATCGGGAACTGTCAGAGGCGCATTTCGCAAATATCGCAGAGATAAAATCATTTCCAGACTGGAAATCGGCGGCAAAACCGGCACGATCAACAATAAGACCGATGACGTTAAATATGAATGGTTTGTGGGATATGCGCAAGACAAGACCGGAGATGACAAACTCATTCTATCCGTGTTGGTCGCTCATGATAAATATATCGGTATCCGAGCCGCTCAATATGCCATAATGGCATTTAAAAAGTATTTTAAAACGCGTTTTGCTGAAATGAATCAACCAGTTTCGCCGGACCCAAGTTAATCGCAGATCTTGACGAAACCGTAATTTTTTATCTCTTTTCGCCATCCATCGTTTTTACCAAATCATAGATTTTTTTGTAAGGCTCTCCTTTTTCACCCGACATGAAAAGCATAAATTGAACAGTCTGTTCATGGCACCATTTTCAGAACCTGATTTTGCCGGGATAAAAGCAAGTCGGGAGGAAGAGGCATTATGTAATGCATTCACTTCATCATTTCCACAATGACAGGAGGTAAATAATTATGAAATATAACTATAAAATAACCGCATCAATAATAGGATTAGTGATAATCAGCTTTAGCATTGCTGCAATGGCCCGAACAGGTCACGAGTTAGCCTTGAATGCGACCAAACATCATCCCGATGCAAAAGGTACGGCTCTTATCGATGATAACTACATGAGCATCCAGGCCAGAGGGCTCAAACCCGATTCGGTTTATACGGTCTGGTTTGTGAACATGAAACCCAAAAAGCACGAAACCGGAGCCGGAGCAGCACCCTATATGTTTAAAACCGATGCCAATGGATTTGGCCAGTATTCAGCTTCTCTAAGCAAGTCACCCTTTGGCAAATGGCAGAAGATAATGATCGTGCTGCACCCGAACGGTAATCCAGCCGATATGAAAAACATGGTGGGTGCTCTGGTTGCGGATCTTTCCTAACGTGAACTTTGCATTAAACCTGTTGAGTTAACATATTTATGGGTTGTCGTTTCGAATAATCATGATTAAGGCTGCATACAGCATTTTGTATGCGGCCTTTTCATGTATGCAGATTACGGAAAAAGAAAATAGGGTTCAAAGCTTGAATTGTGAATTAAGTATATCAAATTTGGTTCTTAAATTCGGGTCTTGATTCAGCTGTAAAAATATCCCGGCGCTCATCGCCAAGAGATAGTACATGATACAAGACTCCTTCGTATTCTCTTCGCCATGCCCTAGTCATATCACCTAAGCATTTAATCCAAACTATGTTGTCAATGTCAATTCATATTTACTAATCACTAATCAACGGACTGTTGCTCAAACCCAAGTTTTAAAAAGAATGATAAAATTTCGATCAGATAATGCCCTGATAACATTTGATTGTAAAAAATTGATTGATGCCACCGGTTACGACTTCCTTGAAGTAAAAAAATAGCTCCTTGAGGCTAAAATTAGGTCTTCTGATATCGGGGTTTGGGCTCAACCCTGCCCAATGCAGGAGCCGGCTCTTTGATATGTCCAAGTAAAACCATCATATTCTGGATGCCGGCAGTCAGGTATTCCTGTATTTGAACTCGCCACAGCCTGCGCCAGCGGGCGCGTTTAAATCCATAGCGGGTTCCACGAGCAAAGGATCTTTCCATCAGATGCTGTCGGGTTTTGATATCTTTCTTCGATTCGGCACTGATGGATTCGGTGAGCGTCAGATCAATATCATCTTGTCTGAGATGACGCTTGAGGGTGCGCCCGGTTTTTGAGCGGGTACACTTTTCTTTAAGCGCGCAACTGTTGCAAGTTTTCTTTGAAGCAGCATATTCATAATGTTTACGCTTTTTTCTGTATTAGCGTTTTTTTAAAATTTGACCGTCCGGACAGATAAAAACATCTTTGGCATAATCATAGATAAAGACGCCTTTTGAGAAAATGTCTTTTTGACGACCGCTACCTTTTTTTGCGTTTGCTCCAAGGACGGTATATGCGCTTTGATTTTGCGGTCATGGCAGGTCACATAATTGTCTATGGTTCCGTATTTGCTATCAGCTACGGCCGCCTCAACTTTTGCTCCGGTGTTTTTTTCATGGCTGTCAATCAGTGCTTGCATCCGGTGAGCTTCATGCACTTCGCCCGGGGTTACTTCGGTGGCGGTGATAATCTCACATTAAAATAACAGGTGGCGGCATTGATTCGTTGCCGTTAAAGCCGTAGGTGTCCTTGACTTCATTGTAGATAAAATCAAAGTCAATATGAGTTTTGACTTTTCGCAGGATGTGATCTTTACGTACGCGTTGCTCCAGATTGATTGCTGAGTAAAAAAGCTGGTTTTGCACTTTTTTCTGACGACTCATCATGATGGTAAGGCTCCGCTAAAGTCCGATTTGGGCAACAGCCCGTCTAGATTTGACCCGATTCTCCTCGAGATCCGGCGAGAAAATTTTTGAAATATTTCTTGACATAGATTGCGCATTCATTATATCAAATGAAGAGTATTCAGTTAATAAAATTAATTCACTATTTTTGTTTCTATATATAAACCTACATTTACTAGCATATACACAGAATTGAACTTACTTCTTTTGCAATAAAAAAGGGGAAAGGTAAATAGAACGAAAATATTATTGATAAGCGATTAACAAATGTGACAGGGCAAAACTGTGCAGGGTTGACTAGCTTTCCATTGAATTGTCTCCTTATGATACCATATAGCGAAGTGGCATTTGTAAACGACGTTCCATGCGGACAAGTCATAACAGAAAGCTTTAACTCTCCATCATAGGAGCGCTTCCGTTACCCCAGAATCGCAAAGTTCTAATTCCAGCGCACCTAACTTGTACACTCATCCGGCGCCTTGTCCTGAGTTATGCCTAGTAATCGTAGGACAAAATGCTATGATACGCTTCATACTAAAATTCATTCCTGCGGTGCTGCTATCAGCATCTATTTGTCTTATAGCGCCGGCTGCCGAATCACAAGTTACTGACGTGAAGCCAAATATCATCTTTTTCATCTCCGATGACATGGGGTGGGGTGACTCGCCAGTCTACAACCCGGAATCCAAAATACCTATGCCAAATCTTGATAAACTGGCTGCAGAAGGAATGTGGTTTACAGATGCGCATACCCCTGCGGCAAGGTGCGCTCCCACAAGATACAGTGCAATGACCGGAAACTATCAGTGGCGGGGTTTAAAAGAATCCGGTCAATGGAAATACAGGGGCGGATCGCAGATTCTCGGTGATCAATTGACGGTCGCCAATATTTTACAGGACAATGGTTACAACACAGCCATATTCGGGAAACTCCATTTAGGTGGCGATTTCTATAGGAAGGGCTCTAACGAATTTGTAAGCGAAACGGCCCCGGAAGAATTAATTGATTTCGCCAGAGGGTTACAAAATGGTCCCCTGACGTATGGCTTCAACTACTCGTATCTATGTCTGCGGGGCATCCAGGATCCCCCTTACGCTTTTTTTGAAAATGACCAGCTTGTCGGGAACCCGGATGATTTAATGATGTGGGAAAGCGGGTGGTATGGAGATTCGAAAATTATAATGGACGGAATCGGCATGCCTTACTGGAATAGCAGTGAAGTTGGTCCAGTCCTGACCCAAAAAGCCATCGAATTTATTGATAGGCATCATCAAAAAAACCTTGACGCAGGTACAAATAACCCTTTCTTCCTATACTATGCTTCCCAATCGGCGCATGGTCCATATACGCCACCGGATTCATTTCATGGAGAGCCAGTGAAGGGAGCTACAGGGATGGGTCGACACACTGACATGATTTACGAAATCGATGTGGCACTCGGCAAGTTGATGGAGGCTGTTCAAGAACGTGGACTCATCAACAATACGCTTATCATCTTTACAAGCGACAATGGCGGCATACCAAACCAAACCCATCTTGGGCATGACGCGGTTGGCGGCCTTCGGGGCAAAAAAATGCAAATTTGGGAAGGAGGACACCGCGTCCCATTTGTAGCCAAATGGGGTGACGGAACTCCAGAAGGCTCCTTTATTCCACCGGGCACCATTAGCAATCAATTAATTGGCGTTCATGATCTGACAGCAACATTAGCTGCACTTGTCGGTGAAAATTTGCCCGCAAACCAGGCACGTGACAGCTTCAACTTTCTCCCGGTGCTTCTTGGCGAGCTATACACAGGTAATTCATCGGTGCGAGATCATCTGATTATGAATACTGATAAGCCAGTTCGATATTTGGCTATCCGTGAAAGCTACTGGAAACTAATACTGGATGAAAATAACAACGTTTTCGGGCTGTACAACCTGGCTGATGATTTGTACGAAACGGATAACTTGATGGATGATCCGAGCCAAACTGATAGTATTCAAGCCATGAAAGAGAGGCTCCTTGAGCTACGCGACTCTGACCGTACAGCTCCGGTTTATTGCGATGGCGAACCAGCAACTTTTTTAGGTACTGAAGGCTTTGATGTTTTTAGTAGTCAGGCTATGGATGATATTTGCGCTGCTGGCGTTGACGGAGGTGGCAGTGGCGGCGCTAGCGGCGGCTGTTTCATTGCTGCAGCTTCACAAGGTTAGTAGATGCGCGTGATGTGTTTTGCCAGGGGATGTTATTGCTTTTGAAACCGATGAGCTGGCAGACGCACAGCAGCTTTTACTTCACAAGAATAGCCGGAAGTCTTTCAAGCGACCATCGCTCGCCTCCCACCTGTACCAGATTTGCAGCGTTGGCCGTATTATCGTTTAGTTCCAAAGACACCCGCGCGCCTTCGGGTATCTCAATATCGATCCCGTCCAGCGCGCGATTCCATACCCGCAGGTCAAATTCAATACGCTTGTTATCCGGACTCAACTCCAGCACGTCTTTTCTTTCCAGTCCTACGCCAGCTACCGAGATAACGGGCAGGGAACTGACAATTGCCCCCTGATACCGGCCATTGCCACCCCCTGCGGTGCAACTCAGGTGCCAGTCACCGTCTTCAGATCGCCAAATAAAAAGTCCTTTGTCCCGAGAGGGATCATAGATAGGCTTGCCGAAGACGTCCGCCAGGGGCAGCGCGTAGGCATTTGCCGGACCCAGATTTCGGCTTTTTCCATTGACGCGATGCGGCTGAAAAAAACCATCCTGGTGATAAGGGATACCGATGGCAGAATCCGGCTGTACCTGGATATTCAGGCCATCCCACCCGCTGCTCATCGTCCCCGTTGCACTCAAATACCGGCTGTCGGTGATCAGCGAATCACAACACGCTTCAAAACTGACTGGTTCAACATCCTGTAAAAGATTGGATGCAACTACCTTGAGAGCCACGGAGTGCCCCCGACCGTCTCCGTTCCATCGTGCCTGGATTTCATCCGGCAAAGAACCCAGACCCACAAATAGACCCAGATCGATCCCCGGTTCAAAATCCGGCAGGGCTGAAAGCTGATCGACATTCAGCACCCATCCGGTTGGTGTGAGGGGCTGTCCCGAGCTGCCGACATTCAGTTGGCGCGGATTGGGAACGCCATCCACCACGACCTTGATCAAGGCCTCGATACCCGGCGGCAATGCGAAATCAATTCCATCCTGCCCCGTTGTGATCCGACTGGTAAAATTAAGGTGGTTGTCCGCCCACAGGAGCTGATCGTTATTCTCAAGCCTTACGGGCTCAACACTGCTGAACGGCTGATCGGCAAGAATATTGACTTCAAAGATGGCTAATGGGCCATTGCCCGACACGCGCAGGTGATACGGGCCGTCGAATGTCTCTTTCCACAAAAAAACACCCGATGCCTGTCCGGGGCTAAAATCCGGTTTGCCGCGTACAGACGGATAGCTGGGCTCGACAACGCGGATGATCTGGTTGGAAGAGATCCCTGTGATTTCCTGGCTTATGCCGCTGGGCCAGTCGACGATTATCCGGTTGACTCTTTTGTTAGCGGCCAGGCCAAAGTGCACGCGCTGATGGTTCTGCGACTTTGCATGTATACCCCCCACCTGCTCGCGGAACTGGGTGACGCCACCGGCAATTACAAATATACGCGCACCGATACCGTCTCGATTGGAAAGGACACCTTCAAGGTCGATCTCGATCCAGTTGTTACCGTTGCCAAGATTTTTATAGAGCTGATCCGGACCAATATCAAATGGTGCCGCCCCCAATCCGTTGGTTATAAGCAGATCCGGAAAGCCGTCCTCATCAAAATCTGCCACCGCTACGCTGTCTCCGCGCCCAACCAGACTGCCTTCGGCACCACCGGCTCCCGCAACCATTGCAAATGTCCCGTCGCCTAAATTCTCATACAACCGATTTGAAAGATTCACCGCAGCGCTCCGACATACCAGATAAAGGTCGATATCCATATCATTGTCGAAATCGGCTGCCACCACCGATCCGCAAGGAGAGGGAAAATTCAATCCGGATTGCGCGGTCACGTCCTCGAATCTGTCCTCTTTGTAAACCAGCAACTTGTCGGTTAAAGCCCCGTCCGAATTGGTAAACCCGATGGTTTCCAGGTTATCTATCGGCATTGTGCTTTCAACGATCATACTGCTCCTGGTGAAGCCGCTGACGAGGACCTGCCAGGAAGTCGTCGCCGGGTCGTACCCGATGTAAATGCCGGGGTCACCGGGATTATGAGGGGATATTCCAGTGGCTGCAGCAAGGGCAACCGTGAACACGAAATCGTCCGGATGATCGCCAGCTTGACCGATGTAGATATCATCGGTTTTTAGAGGTATCGATTTGCCGTTTACGATAAATGGACTGGTTCCATTAGCGGGGATTGTAAAAGTGACATCGCCGTGTGAACTAAATTGAAAACCATTTTCGAACCCGCCTGTTTTCAGGCTAGCATGGATGGTGGAGTCGTTAAGCTGAGCCGCCGTCGAAGATTCCGAATTTCGCGCCAGATAGATATCGTTGACGAGATCACCGTCAAAATCTGCAATGGCCGTATCCCTCACATTCCAGAGTTGCGGAAAACCAAGGTTTTCGGAAATCTCCTCAAACGGCAGCTGGTCAAACACGTAAATCCGGGCGGGATATTGGCGGGTGTGAATCAGCAGCGACGGAACATATTCGGGGCCGAGATGTGCCAGCTGGGCGTACATGTGATCGTTCAACGTTACGATGCCGGTGGAGCTATTATCGTTGACGAAAGAATCCTGACTTTGGGTAAAAAGCGCCGCTTCCGCCTGGCCATCCGGGCGTGCATCATTCGCTAAAAACACATCGAGATATCCATCCTGGTTCCAGTCGAGCCACAACGGGGTGCGGCCGCGCCCAAGTGCATAATCGACTCCAAATTCAGCCGCCCGGTCGTCGAGCAGATTCTCCGCGTTCACAAATAGCTGGTTTGGATCGCCGCCATAGCCTCTGCTTGCACCTGCTAACTGGAGCAGATCCTGGTCGCCGTCGTTGTCAAAATCAGCCCAGGCAGCACCATGGGCATCGACATCATCGCCGATAACAAGATCTGAAACGTCCGTGAAGGTCCCATCCCCGTTATTCTGTCGAAAGCGGGTGGCTGTCGAACAATCGCTTACCCAAAAATCCGCTTTTCCATCTCCGTTGAAATCTCCCCAGGACGCACCCCAGCTGCCGCCGCTTAAAGAAATGCCGGCATTTTCTGTCACTTCCTGGAATTGAATCGCATGGGAAGGTGCGTTCAATGAAGAAATCAGGACTAAGGCGCTTATAAAAAAAATGATCTTTTTCATGGTTCGCTCTCTTTTGTTTATAGATCAAAATGAGACGTTGAAATCGAATTCGGACTTTCTTATAATTTCAGCGGTGTAAGGAAAGTTGCAGTCTAAAGAGCAGTAAACCGGAATCAGCCCGAAAGAGCGCGAGGATTCAATAGGAACGTTCAAATTGCACACTGATCCAGACTATGCTAATTTGTAGGTTGTGGTTGTGTCAACACTGAAAAATCATGTGCATTTCAATTTTGCCGAAACTAACCGTGTGAGGCAGCTGCAATGAAACAGCCGCCGCTGCCACCACCGCCACCACTGCCGGGAACAGACGGATCGCTGGGCTCGACAACGCGAATGATCTGGTTGGAAGAGATCCCTGTCATTTCCTGTCTTATGCCGCTGGACCAGTCAATGATCTGGTTGGAAGAGATCCCTGTGATTTCCTGTCTTACACCGTTGGGCCAGTCGATGATTATCCGGTCGACTTTTGTATTAGCGGCCAGGCCAAAGTGCACGCGCTGATAATTCTGTGACTTTGCGTGTATGCCCCCCATCTGCTCACGAAACTGGGTGACCCCGCCGGCGGTTACAAATATCCGCGCACCGATACCGTCTCGATTGGAAAGGACGCCTTCCAGGTCGATCTCGATCCAGTTGTTGCCGTTGCCAAGATTTTTATAGAGCTGATCCGGACCAATATCAAATGGTGCCGCCCCCAATCCGTTGGTTATAAGCAGATCCGGAAAGCCGTCCTCATCAAAATCTGCCATCGCCACGCTGTCTCCGCGCCCAACCAGACTGCCTTCGGCGCCACCGGCTCCAGCAACCATTGCAAATGTCCCGTCGCCTAAATTCTCATACAACCGATTTGAAAGATTCACGGCAGCGCTCCGACATACCAGATAAAGGTCGATATCCATATCATTGTCGAAATCGGCTGCAACCACCGATCCGCAAGCAGAGGGAAAATTCAATCCGGATTGCGCGGTCACGTCCTCGAATCTGTCCCCTTTGTAAACCAGCAACTTGTCGGTTAAAGCCCCGTTCGAATTGGTAAACCCGATGGTTTCCAGTTCATCTACCGGTGCTGTGCTTTCAACGATCATATTGCTCCGGGGGAATCCGCTGACCAGGACCTGCCAGGAAGTCGTCGCAGGATCGTACCCGATAAAAATGCCGCTGTCACCGGCATTATGAGGGAATATTCCAGTAGCAGCAGCAGGATCAACCGCGAAAACAAAATCGTCCGGATGATCGCCATCCTGACCAATAAAGATATCATCGAGTTTTAGATTTGTCGATTTGCCGTCTACAATAATTGGAGTGGTTCCGTTAAAGGGGATTGAAAAAAGGGCATCGCCCAGGGAACTAAATTGAAAGCCAGTTTCGGATCCGCCTGTTTTCAGGCAGGCATGGATTGTGGTGCTGTCAAGCTGAGCCACCGTCGCAGATTCCGAGTTTCGCGCCAGATAGATATCGTTGACGAGATCGCCGTCAAAATCTGCAATGGCCGTATCCCTCACATTCCAGAGGTTCGGAAAACCGAGGTTTTCCGAAATTTCTTCAAACGGCAGCAGACCAAACACGTAAATCCGAGCGGGATATTGGCGGGTGTGAATCAGCAGCGACGGAAAATATTCCGGACCGAGATGTCCCAGCTGGGCATACATGTTATCGGTTTCCGTTTCGATGCCGGTGGCACTGTTATCGTAAACGAAAGAATCCTGAGTTTGGGTAAACAGCGCCGATTCCGCCTGGCCATCCGGGCGTGGCTCATTCGCGAAAAACACATCCAGATATCCATCCTGGTCCCAGTCGAACCACAACGGGGTGCGACCACGCCCAAGTGGATAATCGACTCCAAATTCAGCCGCACGGTCGTCGAGCAGATTGCCCGTGTTCACAAACAGCTGGTTTGGACCGCTGCCAAAACCCCTGCCTGCACCTGTCAACTGGAGCAGATCCTGGTCGCCGTCGTTGTCAAAATCGGCCCAGGCAGCACCATGGGTGTCAGCGTTAGCGCCGATAATGAGATCTGAGATGTCCGTGAAAGTCCCGTTCCCATTATTCAGGCGAAAGCGGGTGGATGTCGAACAATCGCTTATCCAAAAATCCGCTTTTCCATCACCATTGACATCCCCCCAGGACGCACCCCAGCTGCCGCCGATAAAGGAAATGTCCGCATTTTCTGTCACTTCCTGGAATTGAATCGCATGGGAAGGTGCGTTCAATAAAGAAGCCAGAACTAAGGCGCTTATAAAAAAAATGATCTTTTTCATGGTTCGACCACTTTTCTATGGTAAAGTTACCTATCCCTATATAGTATGGCAGCAAATGGAGGGTTCTATATAGAAACACATGTAGTAAACAATATTTATCAATTGAATTTCCCTCATTTTTTATAATATTTAAGCTACTTATGTCAACGAATATTTCGAAAGATTTTTCCTTCAATTGGTTGCATGTACCGGGAGGATCTTGACTTAATAAGCATCGTTGTGGGATATTTGGTTGAGTTTGCATTTGAGATATTGGCAGGCTGTAAGTCATCATTAACTTTATCCTAATTTTGCGGAGGCCTTAATCGGATTATGGAAGAAAAAAGATACCTTACTGCTCAAGATCTGTTGAATGATTCCTTTGAACTTGGCCTGCGAATCTTTAAAAGCGGATTCAGGCCCAGTTTTATTATCGGCGTATGGCGGGGCGGTACGCCGGTGGGGATTGCGGTTCAGGAAATAATGGACCATCTCGGTGTTAAGACCGATCATATCGCCATTCGGACTTCGTCGTATTACGGGATCAAAAAAAGAGATAAAAAGGTCCGGGTCCATGGCCTGGAGTATGTCATCCGGCAGGCCAACTGGGAAGACGGCCTGCTTCTCGTGGACGACGTTTTTGATACCGGCAGCAGCATTAA
>Ga0255055_10000913_pt1 | contig 22511 bp, 22 predicted proteins | sample JV7_2_27_MG_FD_188633 | JGI IMG/M metagenome (GOLD analysis project Ga0255055, IMG submission 188633) | Seawater microbial communities from Jervis Inlet, British Columbia, Canada - JV7_2_27 | ecosystem: Environmental > Aquatic > Marine > Inlet | place: Canada: British Columbia | collected...
AGCCGCCTGCGCCCCGCGCGAGACCGCGGCCGCCTGCGAGTGAGGTTAGCCTTTCGTCTCGGCCTCCCGGGCTATCAGGACGGGACACGGGGCACGTCGCAGCACCCGCTCCGCCGTGGACCCGAGGATGGCGTGCGAGACGAACCCGCGGCCGTGCGTCGCCATCACGATCACGTCGGCCGCCTTTTCCTCGGCCACGCGTACGATCTCGACGTGCGGCGTGCCGACGCCCACGACTAGTTCCACATTCTCGGCCTCTCTCAGGTGATCGCGGGCGAACTCGGCGAGTCGCTCCTTGGCTTGATCGACCTGCTGCGTCAAAACGTCCTCGACGCCGACGGCCATGTACTCCACGACGAGAGGCGGCAGGCGATCCTCCTCCACGAAAACCACGACGATCTTGGCGCCGAACTTTCGGGCCACCGCGAGTGCGGGCTGGAGCGCCTTCCTCGATGTTTCCGAGAAGTCGGTCGTGAGCAGGATGGTCTTGATGTCGTACACGGTGACACCTCCAGTCCATCGGTCGCGCTCGTCCGGCAGGTTTCAGCCAGACGCCCCGGCCGACATTCGCATCCTCATGATAGAGGCAATTGTCCCTGGATCGAAGGTCCACGCGCTCCGGGGTCCGGCTATAATCCGTGCCTGCCGATGGAGCCGGGTGAGACGAGCGGCATTTTCCAAACGGAAGCGGTTGATGAGCACCAAGCGCAAGGTCCCGCCCCGACCGATGATCGGCGAGCGGGTTCACGGGGAGATCCAGGGCGAGCGGGCCGGCGCCTACGAACGGGTTTACGCGTTGGTCAAGCGCATCCCCAAGGGCCGCGTGATGACCTACGGTCAGATCGCCACCCTGATCGAGAATCGGCTCTCGGCCCGAGCCGTGGGCTGGGCCATGCACGGCTGCCCCGACGGCGTTCCCTGGCAGCGCGTCGTCAACGCCACAGGCGGCTGTTCGACCGACCGCCTACCCGACATCCCCGAAGGACTCCAACGCGCCATGCTCGAGGACGAGGGGGTAGAGTTCAAACAGAACGGCATGCTGGATCTCGGTCGTTTCCGCTGGACGCCTCCCGAGCACCGGCCGCGTCGGCGGGCGAAGAAGCCAGGCTAGGGGTCGTGCGATTCGGAGAGACGGTCGACCGAGGCCCGGGCCAACTCGTCCTTTAGCCCAGGGTTGACCTCGAGGCCCAGATCCTCGGCCCGCGCCACCGCGCCCCGCGCCTCGTCGATGCGACCGTTCTTCAGATAGCCCACGGCCAGGTTGTTGTAGACGAAGGGAAAACCAGGCTCTTCGCGAACGCAGGTTCGCCAGGCCTCCATGGCCTCGTCCTCGCGTCCGAGGTTCCACAGCGCGTTGCCGAGGAAGAAGTGGATTCTGGCCGGCACCTCGGCCTGATCGGCAGCGCCGGGCGCGTGGACGTTCTCCCGCATGTTGATCTCTCGCTCGACGCGCGCGATCTCGCGACGGACCCACCCCCCGCCCACGTTCGCCAAGGCGGCTTCCTGCTGCTCGAGAACCGCCAGCCGCCTGCGGAGCCCCGCCAGTTGTTCCTGCGCGTGGTCGTAGTTCTCTCGCTGCGAGCCGATCACCGCGTCGCTCATCATGAGGTAGCCGTCCCACGCACGCTTGTAGGCGTCCAGCGCTTCCTCGAACCGCCCGTAGCGCATTGCCACGTGGCCGACTCCAAGGTGTGCATCGGGGTAGCCGGGTGCGATATCGACGGCTCTGTCGAACAGTTCCAGGGCCTTTTCCAGGCTACCGGCCTTCAGATGCTTCTCACCCTTGACAGTCAGACCCGCGGCCCGTCGCAGCTCCATCGAGCTGAGATCGTCCTCGGCCGCCGGCCCGACCCCCGCGATCACCAGGACGAGAAGAGCGATGATCGCAACACATCGCATGCGCCACCTCCTGCGTCGATCTTGGTATCGAGTATAAGGCGACCTATGCGGACGGGCCAGGAGTCTGTCCGATCGGACAGGCTCCTGACTAGTCGATGGTCAACCGGGCGAATCGGCGCTTGCCCACCTTGAGTAGGACTCGCGCGCCGGGACGGACGGCGAGCTCCAGCGTGCCGGGGTCCAGCTTCTTCCCGTCGACGCTGACCGCGCCCTGCTTGAGCATCCGGTTGGCCTCGCTCTTCGATGCCGCCAGACCGGTCGCCGTCATTACCTTCGGAAGAAAAATCTTGCCTTGCTCGGCCACGAAACGGTGCTCGGGGACGTCGTCTGGAGTCCCGCGCTCGCGGAAGATGCGTTCGAACTCCTCGCGCGCGGAGCGGGCTGCGCTCTCGCCGTGGAAATCGGCGACGATTCTCAGCGCCAGACCCTCCTTGGCCTTCTTCGGGTGGAGCGCGTCGTCCTGGACCATGTGCTTCATTTGGTCGATCGCATCGAGCGAAATCTCCGTGCACAGCTCGTAGTAGCGCCACATGAGATCGTCGGAGATCGACATCACCTTGCCGTAGATCTCGCGCGGCGGCTCCTCGATCCCGATGTAATTGCCCAGCGACTTGGACATCTTTTCGACACCGTCCAGGCCCTCCAGCAACGGTGTCGTGATCACGACTTGAGACTCCTGGCCGTAGCCCGGCATGACGTCCCGGCCGACGTTGAGGTTGAACAGCTGATCGGTCCCGCCGAGCTCGACGTCGGCTTCCAGGGCCACCGAATCGTAGGCCTGCGCCAGCGGGTAGAGAAACTCGTGCATGGAGATCGACTGACCGGACTGGAAGCGTTTCTTGAAGTCGTTGCGCTCCAGCATGCGAGCGACGTTGTAGTGCGCCGCCAATCGGATGAAGCCCTCCGAGCCGAGCTGGCCCAGCCATTCGCTGTTGAACCGGATCTCGGTGACCTCGGGGTCGAGGATCTTGAAGCACTGCCGTCTGTAGGTCTCCGCGTTCTCCTCGATCTGTTCGCGGGTCAGCGCGGGCCGTGTGGCCGAGCGCCCGCTGGGGTCGCCGATCAGTCCGGTGAAATCCCCGATGAGGAAGATCACCCGGTGCCCCAGATCCTGAAAGTGGCGCATCTTGCGCAGCAGGACTGTGTGTCCCAGATGGATGTCGGGGGCCGTCGGGTCGAAGCCCACCTTGACGGTCAGCGGCCGTCCGGTCTCGTTCGACCGTTCCAGTTTCTTGCGCAGCTCGTCCGGCGTGACGACGTCGACCGTTCCCCGACACAGCAGCGTCTCTTGCTCGTCGACCGGGGCGAAGCTCTTCCGTTTCATGCTCACCGTCCGAGGTCTACAACTTGCGGCCCGAAAGAGTGCGATTGTACCAGACCGCTCGTCGCGATCGGCCGCTTCAGAGCAGACCGCGCTCCTTGAAGCTCGTGTATCCCCCGTGGGTCACGATGATGTGATCGTACAACTCGATGCCCATCAACTCGCCGGCGCGCTGGATCGATCTCGTGAACTCGACGTCCTCGGGTGACGGGTCGAGACAGCCACTGGGGTGGTTGTGCGCCAAGATGAAACCCAAGGCCAGCTGGACGACCGCCGGGTAGAGAATCTCGCGCGGGTGGGTCCGCGTCGTGTTGAGCGAGCCGATCGAGATCGTCTCCTTGCACAGCAGACCGTTCTGCGCGTCGAGGTACAGACCGACGAGATGCTCCTTCTTGGCGCGACCAAGATGTTTGACCTGACGATAGGCCTGGCGGGGTCCGCTGATCCGCGCACGTTCGCCGTCGTCGCGACCGTAGGCGCGCCGCCCCAGCTCGAAGACCGCGCAAAGGCGGGCCGCCGAGACGGCTCCCAGCCTGCTCTGCGTGCGCCAGTCCTCGGCCTTCAACCCGGCCAGACCGTTCAGCCCGTGGCGGCGCAACAACCGGTTCGCGATCCGCGTCACCGGTTCGCTGCGCGTTCCGGACCCGAGGACCAGCGTCAGAAGCTCACCGTGGGACAGGGCGTTCGGTCCGCGCGCGAACAGCTTCTCTCGTGGCCGCAGAGCGCGCGGTAGCTCCAGCGGCGATCCGACCTCTTCGGCGGAGAAGTCGGACATGGATGGGCGGTCATCCTCCGTGGCCCCGGGCCACGGCTCGGACCTTTCTTCGGGCATGCGATCCTCTCGGAGGCGGATCGGGACCGGCGGGACTCAGTGCGTCGCGGGGGCGGTGATGCGGACGTGCCGACCCTCGATGCGCAGGCGGTCGGCGAAGAAGAGAGCCACGGCCTCGGGATAGATCCGGTGCTCCTGTTCCAGGATGCGCGCCGACAGCGTATCTTCGGTGTCGTCCTCCGTCACCGGGACCGCGGCCTGCAGAATGATCGGACCGTGGTCACACTCTTCGTCGACGACATGAACCGAACAGCCCGCCACCTTGACGCCGCAATCCAGGGCCTGGCGTTGTCCGTGCAGGCCCGGAAAGGCAGGCAGCAGGGAGGGGTGGATATTGAAGATGCGATGGCGGAATTCCGAGACCATCGACGGGGTCAGCAATCGCATGTAGCCCGCGAGACATACCAGGTCGATGTCATGCGAGCGGAGGATCTCGATCACCCGGCGCTCGTGCTCGGCTCGGCGCTTGACCTTCTTGCTGTCCACGACGGCCGTCGCCACGCCCATATCCCGCGCCCGGTCGAGTCCCACGGCGTCGGGAATGTTGGAGAGCACGATCGCCGGTTCGGCGTCGATCTTCCCCTCCTGCATCGCGGCGACCAACGAGACCATGTTGCTGCCGCGTCCGGAGATCAGGATCGCCACGCGACCTTTACTCGACATAGTCCACCCTCCTCTCCCCTTCGACGACGTCGCCGATGTGGTAGTGCGGCTGTCCGATGCGACCCAGGTGAGATTCCAGCAAGTCGCACTCGTCCGGCCCGGCCAGAATCACCATGCCGATGCCCATGTTGAAGGTCCGGTACATTTCCGCGTCGGCGATGGCCCCGACACGCTGCATGTAGTCGAACACCGGAAGCACGGGCCAGCTTCCGCGCTCGATCCGCGCCGAGGCGCCCTCGGGAAGCACGCGCGGCAGATTGTCCGTCAGACCGCCGCCGGTGATGTGCGCCAGACCGTGCAGCCAACCCTCGTCGAGCGCCAGGGCCAGCGGGTTGAGGTAGCACAGGTGCTCGGCCAGGAGTATCTCGCCCACACTGCCGCCGACCTCGTCGAGCCGGTCCGCCACCTCCAGCCCGGCGATCTCGAAAAAGATCTTGCGAGCTAGCGAGTAGCCGTTCGTGTGCAGGCCGGCCGCGGGCAGACCGATCAGCCGGTCTCCGATCGCGACGCGGCTGCCGTCGAGCAGGCGCCCGCGATCGACCAGCCCGACGACGAACCCGGCAACGTCGTACTCCTCATCCGCGTAGAAGCCGGGCATCTCCGCCGTCTCGCCGCCGAGCAGCGCGCAGCCCTGTTCCCGGCAGGCACCGGCGATGCCCTCGACGACCTGCGCCAGAACCCTCGGCTCGAGCCTGCCCGTTGCGACGTAGTCCATGAAGAAGAGCGGGCGCGCCCCCTGCACGAGAATGTCGTTGATGCAGTGATGCACGAGATCGCGTCCAACGGTGTTGTGAATCCCGGCAAGGAACGCCACCCGCAACTTGGTGCCGATCCCATCGGCGCTCGACACGAGGACCGGCCGCTCGACGCCCTTCAGGTCCGGCGCGAACAATCCCCCGAAGCTGCCCAACTCGGACAGCACCCCCGCCGTGCGGGTCGAGCGCACCAGCTCTTTGATCCGTCGTAGGGTCTCGTCCTGGGCGTCGATGTCGACACCGGCGTCGCGATAGGTCAGCCCCTCGGGAGATTCCGTCGTGCCATCGTCTCGGTTCATGGCCTCCTCGTTCGACTCCCTCTCGATCATGGTGTCCCGGCGCCGACCGCGCCAGTCACCTCGTTGCGGCGTCGCAACACCACCACGACACGCCCGTCAACGCTGTGACTTGTCGAACAGATCCAGCTGCTCGCCCTCGCCGATCGGCAGCGCCACCGGCTGGTTGTCGCTCCAGCAAGCGGTACACACTTCGTTCGAGTCCTTGGCTGCCGCGCGCAGCATGCCGTCCAAGCTGAGGTAGCCCAGACTGTCCGCCTTGATGTACTTACGAATCTCCTCTACGGATTGACGCGACGCGATCAACTCCTCGCGCACCGGTGTGTCGATGCCGTAGTGACACGGGCCGATCGTGGGCGGGCAGGAGATCAGCACGTGAACCTCGCGCGCCCCGGCGTCGCGGCACAGCTGCACGATCTTGCCGCTCGTCGTTCCGCGAACGATCGAGTCGTCGATCAACGCGATACGCTTGCCGCGCAGGATCTCACGCACGGGATTGAGCTTGATCCGGACGCCGAAATTGCGGATCTGCTGTGTCGGCTCGATGAACGTACGGCCGATGTAGTGATTGCGTACGAGCCCCAGCTCGAACGGGATGCCCGCGGCCTGCGAGTATCCCAGGGCCGCATAGACGCCGGAGTCGGGCACGGGCACGACCACGTCCGCATCGACGGGGTGCTCGCCGTGCAACGCCGCTCCGAGCCGCTTGCGCACCGCTTGCACCGACTCGCCGAAGATCATGCTGTCCGGTCGGGCGAAGTAGACGTGCTCGAAGAAACAGTGCGCCGGTCGTTCGGCCGGGAAGGGCTTGAACGAATGGCAGCCCGCCACGTCGAGCACGACGATCTCCCCGCGCTCGATCTCGCGGATGTACTCCGCCCCGAGAAGATCGAAGGCGCACGTCTCGCTGGCCACGACCCACGCCCCGTCGACCCTGCCGATCGACAACGGGCGCCATCCCAGCGGGTCGCGTGCGGCGATGAGGCGGCCCGGCACCAGGGCCACGAGCGAGTAGGCCCCGCGCACCTGACGCAGCGACTCGACCAGCGCGTCGACCACGTCGGGGACCTGGGCCCGCGCGGCCAGGTGAAGCACGGTCTCCGTGTCGCTGGTTGTCTGGAAGATCGAGCCCTCGGCCTCCAGGTCCGAACGGATCAGACCGGCGTTGACCAGATTCCCGTTGTGCGCGATGGCGATCGGCCCCCGATGGTGCCGCAGCAGGAACGGTTGCGCGTTGGCCGGGTTCGAATCCCCCGACGTCGAGTAGCGCACGTGGCCGATCGCCGCCCTTCCGGGCAGGCTGTCCAGCACGTCGCGCGAGAAGACGTCGGCGACCTGGCCCATGCTGGCCCGGCGCGTAAGCTCGCCGCCGTCGGCCGTAACGATGCCCGCCGACTCCTGTCCACGATGCTGCAGGGCGTACAGCGACAGATACGCCAGCGTCGACGCTTCAGAATGTCCGCAAATTCCTACGATGCCGCACATTTTGGAGTCCGCCACCCCTCCGCGAGCGCCGCCCCGAGCGCTTTCGAGGGGCAGGCGCATTATAACTTCCCCCGAAACGCCGCTTTACGAATCACCCAGCACGCGGTCGAAGATGGTGTCGACGTGCCCGAGGAAACGCTTCGCGTCGAAACAGGCCTCGAGCGCGTCGGGAGAGAGCGTTGCCGCGACTTGCTCGTCGGCCGAGAGCAACTCGTGAAAGCCCGCTTCCCCGGCCCAGGTGCGCATCGCGTTGCGCTGCACGACGTCGTAGGCGTCCTCGCGCGTCATTCCCGCGGCGGTCAGCGCGAGCAATACGGCCTGCGAGAAGATCAGTCCTCGCGTGACGGCCATGTTTTGCCGCATTCGCTCGGGATAGACGTGCAACCCCTCGACGACTCTCGTCATACGCTCCAGCATGAAGTCGCACAGGATCGTGGCGTCGGCCAGCACCACGCGCTCCACGGAGGAGTGCGAGATATCCCGTTCGTGCCACAGCGGGATGTTCTCCAGCGTGGCCTGCACGTAGGAGCGCACCAAACGGGCCAGCCCCGAGACGTTTTCGCACTTGACCGGGTTTCTCTTGTGCGGCATCGACGACGAGCCCTTCTGGCCCCGCGCGAACGGCTCTTCGACTTCGCGCACGTCCGAGCGTTGCAGGTGGCGTATCTCGGTCGCGATGCGATCGAGCGAGGAGGCCAGGATTCCCAGCACCGACACGAACGCGGCGTGGCGGTCCCGCGCCACGACCTGCGTGGAGATAGGCTCCGGCAGCAACCCGAGACGCTCCATGATCCGCGCCTCGATCTCCGGTCCGAGGTGAGCGTAGGTCCCGACCGCCCCGGAGAGCTTGCCGACGCGGATTTCCTCGCGAGCCGCGGCGAGCCGAGCCCGGTTGCGCACCGCCTCCGCGTACCAGCCGGCAAACTTGAGGCCCAGCGTGTAGGGTTCGGCGTGGATGCCGTGCGTGCGACCGACCATGAGGGTGTGTTTGTGCTCGGCGGCCTGCTTGCGCAGGACGGTCATCAGTCGATCGAGCCCGGCGAGCAGCAGGTCCGCTGCGCGGACCGTGCGCAGGGCCAGCGCCGTGTCGACCACGTCCGAGGAGGTCAGCCCGTGGTGAATGTGCCGCGAGGCCGGACCAACCTTCTCCGCCACGCTCGTCAGAAAGGCGATCACGTCGTGACCGACCGTGGCCTCGATCTCGTCGATCCTCGCGATGTCGAAGGCGGCCTTGGCACGTATCGCCGTCATCTCCTTTTCGGGAACGAGGCCGCGCTCGCTCATGACCTCGCAGGCGGCCAGTTCGACCTCGAGCCAGCTCTCAAACTTGGCCTGTTCCGTCCAGATCCGGCCCATCTCGGGTCGTGTGTACCTTCCGATCACCTGGGCACCTCTTTTCCGTCGTTCACAGCTGCACGGCCGGCGTAGGATGTTTCGGCGCGGCAACGCGCATGCTCACGCGGGCGACCCCGGCCCGGCCCAGCGCTCCCGCCGCGCTTCGTCGTGCCAGCTCTGGCGTGTTGTTCTTCTCCGACAGGTGGGCCAGGACCACGGCCTGACAGCGCTCGTCCGCGACCTCCCGCAACAACGAGGCCGCCTCGCTGTTGGACAGGTGGCCCATCCGGCCCGCGACGCGTTGCTTGAGCTGCCACGGGTAAGGCCCGCTGCGCAGCATGTCGGCGTCGTGGTTCGATTCGATCATCAACAGGTGGCAGCCCCTCAGCCGCTCGACGACGAGCGTCGTCGCGTGACCGAGGTCGGTGACGATCCCCAGACGCAGACCCGAGGAGTGGAGCACGAAACCCACGGGACGGGCCGCGTCGTGCGGGATCGGAAAGGGCTCGACGCGAATCTCGCCGATCTCGACGCAGTCACCGTTGGGCAGCGGGATCCACTCCGCAAAGTGACTCGGCGACCGATCCATGGCCTCGAGCGCCTCGATGGCGCAGACCACCGGCACTCCGTGGCGAAGGGAGAACCGCTCGGCTCCTCCGGCGTGATCGGAGTGTTCGTGCGAGAGGACGATCGCATCGATGCTCCGCGCCGAGACGCCCGCCGCCTCGAGCCGCTGGCCCAGAGCCCGCGCCGAGAGGCCCGCGTCGATCAGCAACCGAGTGGAGCCGGCCTCGACCAGCGTGGCGTTGCCGCGCGATCCACTACCCAGAGGTGCGAAGCGTATCGCCATCTCAGGATCCCGTGTGTCCGAAGCCCCCCGCTCCGCGTTCGCTGGCCGGCAGGACGGAGACCTCTCCGAGGCGGACCCGCGGCAGCCGCTGCACGACGAGTTGGGCGACCCGCTCTCCGCGCCGGATGCGAACCGGCTCTTGCCCGTGGTTGACCAGGACGACCCCGATCTCGCCCCGGTAGTCGGCGTCGACCGTGCCCGGACTGTTGAGTAGCGTCAATCCGTGTCGGAGCGCCAGGCCGCTCCGCGGACGGACCTGCGCCTCGAACCCTTCGGGCAACGCGATCGCGATCCCCGTCGGCACCAGCGCCCTGCCGCCGGGGCGCAGCTCGAGCTCCTCGTCGACCCTGGCCCGCAAGTCGAAGCCGGCCGCGTGCTCGGTGGCACGAGCCGGCAGCGGGAGGTCCTCCGCCCCGGGCAGCCTCCGCACGAGCACCTCGGCCGTCGCCTCGCCGGTTGGCGCGTCACCCTTCAAACGACTAGCTCCTTCTCCTTGATCTTGAGCTGGTCGACGCGGCCCACGGCCGCGAGCCCGACCTTCTTGCCTTTCAGCACCGCCCGGGCCTGATTGTGCAGCTTTCTGCGCGTGACCCGCTCGATTCCCTGCAGAGTCTCTTCCAACGTCAGCTGCCTGCCGAAGTAGATCTCCTGACGGGCGAGGTTCGACATGCGGCTGCTCGTGGACTCCAGCCCCAGCATGAGGCTGCCCTTCAGGTGCTCCTTGGCCACGGTGACCTCCGGATCGGTCGGTCCCTTCGCGGCCAGCTCGCGTAGCTCCCCGAGAACGAGCCGCGCGACCTCGTCGGCGTTTCCCGGGCTCGTCGCGCCGTAGATCGTCAGCAAACCCGTATCGACGAAGGTGTTGATACCCGAGTAGACGCTGTAGGCCAGCCCTCGCTCCTCACGGATTCGCTGGAACAGCCGCGACGACATCGTGCCACCCAGAATCGTGTTCAACACGTGCAGCGTGTAGCGCCGTTCGAGCCGCTGCGGGAAGGCCGGAAGCCCCATCAACAGGTGTAACTGCTCCAGCTCGGATTTGGCGCGCTTGACCAGGCCGCAACGCGGCCGGGGCCGGGGCGGCTTGCCGTTCGACGGCCGGCCCACCTCGAGATCGGAAAACGCCTTGCGAACCAGGCGGGCCATCCGCGCGTGTTTGAGATTGCCCGCGGCGACGATCAGCATGTTGGCCGGTCTGTATGCGCTCCGGAAAAAGCGCTTGAGCTGTCGCCGGGTCAGCGAGCTGACGGTCTTCTCAGTGCCCTGGATCGGTCTGCCCAGTGGATTCCCGGGATAGAAGTGATCGGAGAAGAGGTCGTACAGCAGCTCGTCGGGAGTGTCCTCGACCATACGGATCTCTTCGAGGACGACCCTGCGCTCCCGCTCGAGCTCGGTGGGATCGAACAGCGGCCGCTGAACGATGTCGCCCAGCAGATCGACGGCCACGTCCAGGTGCTCGTCGAGCACCTTGGCGTAGAAGCAGGTGTACTCCTTCGAGGTGAAGGCGTCCATCTGCCCCCCGACCGTGTCCATCTCCAGGGCGATCTCTCTCGCGCTGCGGGATTCGGTGCCCTTGAACACGAGGTGTTCGATGAAGTGCGAGATCCCGTTGACCCGCGCCGGTTCGTCGCGGCTGCCGCGCCGCAGCCAAACCCCGACGCTGACCGACCGGACGTCGGGCATGCTCTCCGTCAGCAAGGTCAGACCGTTGGGGAGAGTTTCCTTTCGGATCATGTGTGAGGGACCAGCGAGTCGATCTGTCTCCGTGGGGAGCCGCGAGAAGCGCGGATTATAGCACGCGCTTCACCTTCCCCCCGGCCGCTTGCCGGCCGGCCCTCCCGGCCGATTGCTTCGGCGGCCAGGCTGCTGCTGGTTGCCGGATTGCGGCAGACCCGGCTGCTGTCCGGCCCGGCCCGGAAGCTGCGGCTGCTCGAGGTCCAGGTAGGTGAACAGCCACTCGCTGTACTCGGTCAACCCGTTGTAGACCCGGAACGGGTCGTCCTCGCACAAAGTCCTCACGCCGGCGATGGGAAGACCGGACAGCTGCCGGCCGCCGGCGTTGGAGTCGGCTCCGGGATCGTCGTCCATCAGGCTGCGGAACTGCTGCTGGCCCGGTTGCTGGCCGGGCTGACCCGGCTGACCGGGTTGTTGGCCGGGCTGACCGGGTTGTTGGGTCTGAGGGTTTTGCTGGAGCCCGCTGTCGAAGGGGCTTCCCCCGGGCCGCCCACCGCCGATTCCTGTTCCGCCGCCCAGGCCCCCTTCGAGGCCCGTGGGTGTCTGGGCCGAGTTCGGGTCTATGATCTGGCCCCCCGGGCCGATGTAGACCAGGCCCCATTTCCCGCCCGTGACCAGCGGATCCGTCCACATCTTGCGCAGGTAGTACTGGCCTCGCGGGCCCGGCTCGATCAGGTTCTCCAGTTTCGGCGGACCCACACCTCCGTGATCGCGGCGGTAACGCTGGATCGCGCGCACCAGGTCCTGCGCGCGGAAGATCATCTCGGCCTCGTTGTCCCGGCGGAGGAGATCGACCCAGGCCTGAAAGGCCAGCGTGGAGAAGATGGCCATCACGGCCACCGCGGCGGCCAGGGCCGCCATCAGGTAACCCCGTTCGCCTCGGCTCGCCCGCCTGCGCTCACGACCGTCGACGTTTCGAACCACGGGTCCGCTCCCTCCCAGCCCTACGGCGTGACGGTTATATTGACCGTATCCGTGTCCCTCAGGCCGCATTCGTTTTCCACGGTCAGGCTCGCCGTCCAAACCCGAGGCAGCGTGCCGCTGCGAGTGTAGGTGCAGTCGATGGTCGAATCCGGTCCGGACTGGACCGCCTGGCCATTGGCACAGTCCCAGGTGTAGGTGGTGATCGCGGAGTCGGGGTCGTTGGAAAGGGAGCCGTTCAGCGCCACGGTCACCGTCGTCCCTTGGAGGGTCTGGTCCGCACCGGCATTGGCGAATGGATTGGTCAGATCACAGGCGATCTGGTAGCCGTTGATGAAATCGGTGTTCGGGCTGAAGTTGGACGGGGGTGCCGGAGTCCCGCCTCCGCGGCACCAGGTCGTCGCAGCCGGATCGTCGCTGACCCGCAGAATGATCGACAACGTTTGCTCGAGCGCGTAGCTGCGCGAGATCGAGGACAACGTCTGACCCTGCGCGATTTCGTCATTCGCATCGTCCGTGGAGTTGATCTCGAACTGATAGCAGGTGATCTGGCCGTCGGGGTCCGAGGAGCTGCGACCGTCGAAGACGACCGTCTGGTTCTTCACCTGCGCCGACGTCGGGCTGGCCACGAGTGTCGCCGTCGGCTGGATGTTCCCCGTGCTGACCGTTTTGGTGACGGTCACCGTCGTGTTCAGGATTCCGGACACCGCGCCGACCTCCACGCTGGCATCGTCGGTCAGCGTCAGGGTCAGGGTGTCCGTGGCAATACCGTTCGAGTCGGTCGTGACGTCGTTCGGGGCTCCTCCCGAGGCCAACGTGCCGCTCGACGCCGTGAACAAGACGCTGGCGCCGATCATCGCACGCCCGCGGTCGTCGAAGATCTGCGCCGTGATCGAGCTCTGGCCCTCCGTCTCGCCCGCCGGCTCGTCGATGACGACGGTTTGAGGAGAGGCGAACAGGCGCACCTCGCCGTCCTGCGGCGGAGTCAGCGGCGTCTTCTCGCACGCCGGCATCCACAGGGCGGCCGACGCCAGTGTCGCCAGAATGAGTGCGTTTCTAAACCGGTTGGCCATGATCTTTCTCCTCACCAGTCCGCGTAGGCCGTGCCGTTCATCGACATGCCCTCGGCCCCGCTGTGAACGTCGTCGATGCCGGGCTCCAAGGAGATATCCTCGTCGGACATTTCCGCGTAATCCGGGATCCAGGTGCCCGTACTCTCGGTTATCGGGTCCATCGGCAAAGAGCGCAAGTAGTGATCGTCGACCAGCTCTTGCAGGTCGGCCGGGTAGCGACCCTTGTCGGAAAAGTAGTTGTTGATCTGCGTGCGGATGGTGAACAGGTTCTCCTTCAGCACGGCCTCCTTGGCCTTGACGATGTTACGCCGGTACTGTCCGACGGCCACGGTCGCCAGGATGCCGATGATGGCAACGACGACCAGCAGCTCGATCAGCGTGAATCCCCGCTCGATCCGGCTAGACATGGCTTTCCTCTTTTCGTCCACCGTCTCACCACTCCGCATACGGGACCCCGTTCAGGCCGACCCTGTCGCTCTCCGAGTAGACGTCGAAGATGTTGATGCCGTCGCTGAATAACGCGTCGGGTCGGTCCCGGCTGGAGCGCGTCCCCCACTCGGCCTTTCCGGTCATCGGGTCGACCGGCAGGCGGCGCAGGTACTTGATGATCTCTTCGGCCGCCTGGCCGGTGTCGACTCCCTCGACGAGCCACTTCAACTCCTCCGGATAGCCTTCCTCGTTGGAGGCGTTGAGATAGTTCGTTCGGATGCCCGGGTAGCGCTGGACGTCGAAGTGGAACCGGTCTATCGCCTCGCGCACCTCGCGCAGCGCCCGTCGCAGCTCGAGCTCCTTCTGGCGCTTGACCATCGTGTTCGCGACGGGCAGGGTGATGGCGGCCATCACGAGCAGGATCGCCGAAACGGCGACCATCTCGACGAGGGTCACGCCCCGTTCCCCTTCTCCGCGCGGACCCCTCCACCAACGGGGCCTCTTCGCGGACGTTCGTCGACTCCAAAGCATTACTGCACCCGAACGCTTGCCGTGTTGAATGCTGCCGGCAGGTTTCTGGCCTGCGGGTCCTTGACGCTGGCGCCGGTGAAGGCGAAGCCGCAGTCGCCCGCCGCGACCGCCTGGAACTGGAACACCGCGAGCGTGCCCGCGCCGTTCGCCCCCTCGGGGGCACCCATGCGCGACAGGCCGACGACGATCTCGCCGCCGCCTCCCGTATCGCTGGCCAGGAAGACGGTGTTGGCGCCGTCCGAGTTCATGAACGGCCCTTCCGCGCCCGGAGGCAGGTATTGCAGGACCTGCGTGTTGTACCGAAGGTGGAACGGGGTCGAGCCGACGTTTTGAGCGTTGTCGACGACCACCTGCACCACCACCGTCTCGCCGACCGCGTAGACGGGCTTCGAGGGAATCAACCTCACGACCGACGGCCCGCTCGGTGGCCTGTCCTGATCCTGCTGCTCCTCCTCGCCGGTCCGATCGGATGCAGGTGGCGCGCCGCCCACCGGTGGCGGAGGAGGACCTTCTGTCCCACCCGCCCCGGTTTGCTGCTCGACCTCGGGTGTCGAGGCCCCTCGCCGCCCCTCCGCGGTAGCGTCGGTGGCGCGCTCGCGCTCGACCTCCGGCGAGGTCGAGATCTGAGAGACGCTGCCTCCGCCACGAGTCCCGCCTGCAGCCCCGGCCGCGCCCGTGTCCACGGGCTCGCCCGAGAAGGGACCCTGCCCCAGCGCGTTCCGCGCCGGTCCGCGCAGCTGCATGTTCTCCTCGGTACCGACCCACAGCGTCGCCAGGTCGTCCTCGGTGATGTCGGGTATACGGATGATCCTCGGGGTCAGCGTCATGATGATGTCGGTCTGCGAACTCGACATCGCGGTCTTGCCGAAGACCCGGTTCATGTACGGAATGTCGGTCAGGCCGACGACACCGGACAGCGCGTCCTGGTCCGCCGTTTGGATCAATCCCGCCAGCAGGTTGGTCTCGTTGTCGCGCAGGCGGATCACGGTCTGGATCTGACGCGTTCCGATGATCGGCTGCTGCTGGCCCAGCGTGCCCGAGGGCACGGTGCCGGTGACCTGGCTGGCCTCGATCTGGACGCGCAGCGAGACTTCCTTGTTGTGATGCACGCGCGGTTCGACCTGCACGGTGATGCCGACGTTTTGATAGGTGAACGACGTGATCGGAACGATGTTGCCGCCGACGGTCTGCGACGTATTGAACGACGTCGTGGGGATCGGAATCCGATCGCCGATCAGGATCTCGCCGCGCTCGCCTTCGGAGACGCGTAGCTGCGGTTTGGCCAGGAACTTGGTCGACGAGTCGGTCTTGAGAAAGTCCAGCGTCACCGATGGGATCACGCCGATCGTCCAGTTGCCCTGCTGCTTCAGCACGTCGAGATTGTTGAGCCCGACTCGTTCGTCGCCCTCTCCGAACTGCAGACTCAGCACCTTGGAGGACAGGTCGAGACCGATCGTCCGGGCCACGTTGCGGTCGATCTCCAGCAGCTCGATATCGATCACCACTTCGCCCTTCGACTTGTCGTTGGCGTTGATGATTCTCTCGGCGATGGCCACCTTCGACGGAGTGTCCTTGATCGTCACCGAGTTCAAGTCGGGGTTCTCGGCGATCTGCCGCGACTGCAACAGCGAGCGCAGCAGCGTGACGACCGTCTTGGTGTCCGCGTTGCTGAGAAAGAAGGTTCGGATTACCTGGTCCTCGTACTCCTGGCGTTTCTGGCGTGTATCCGGTGCGACGAGCAGCGTGAACTCGTCGAGCACCTTGTAGAAGTTCTTGGTCTGCAGCATCAGGATGTCGAGGGCCTTTTCCAGCGTGACGTTGCCGATGTCGATCGTCATCGGCTTGTCCAGGTCGACCTTGTCGTCGAAGATGAAGTTGATTCCCGACGCCTTGCCGATGGCCTCGAAAATCTTGCTCAGCTCGACGTCCTGGAAGTTGAGCAGGATCGGAATGTTGGTCTGCGCGTCGAGCAGCGGAGGCCCGAGATCGCGCCGTCGCGCCCGCTCCTTGAGCTGTTCGATCTCCGAGGGACCGGATTCGCGGCGTCGCTTCTCGCGGACCGCGCGATGCAGCTCGTTCTGTGCATGCTGGTTGCTCTCGTTCAGCAGCAGCGTCTGCTGGAACTCGGCAATCGCCAGATCCAACTGCCCGGAGTCGAAGTAGCGCTGGCCCTTTTCGAAGTGATCGATCGAGGCCTTCAGCTTGGCGCGCTCCAGAGCGACCGTGTAGCGAGTCTTTCCCGGCGCGAGGGCGACGGCCTTGCTGTAGTCCAGCACCGCCTGGTCGTAGTTCTCGCGGCGCATCTCGCGTTCGCCCGTGTGGTAGGCCTTCTTCGCGGAACATCCCGCGAGAAGAGCCAGCGCTACGACAAGAGCCGCACAACGGAGCCACACCGGTGTTTTCATGGCCGAACCCCAGTTCTTCATCGCCGTCTTCCCCTGCCGGACGAGCCAGCCTTCTGCTGCAGCTCCTTGGTCTGGTCCTTGAATCTTTCGTCGACGTATCCCATGACGATCGTCTCGTAGCCGAAATCGACGACGCGGAACTGCTCGCGTACGATCTCCCCCGCACGCCCCAGCAGCAGGTCCTGCCCGTCCTCGAAAACGGCTATCTTGTCATTCTTGGGTCCGAGGTAGCCGAGGTAGGTCAAATTGATCGGCGGCGGCTGTGGCGTGGTATCCACGGGGCGCTGTCTCGTCATCTGGGCTCGCTGCTGCGGCGGCTTTGGCGGCGGTTTCGGCTCGTGGACGACGGGCGCCCGCTTCACGACGGGGGGAGGGGGCGTGTAGTACTTGAACAGGTTGCGCCCCGTGGAATCGTAGCTTTCGATGCGTCCCGCGAGACGCTCCAGCCGCACGACGGGTGCGAGACCCAGCTCGAACTCGTCATCCGCGCCGGCGCCGCCCGGCCCACCCAGGGAGCTCGAATCGCGACTGAGATAGAACAGGAAGACGGCCACCAGTCCCAGGAGGCCCGTCATCACGTACTCGCGCGTCGTGAGCTTGCGCATCAGCTCCTCCCCGCGCCCGCGCGCCGGCGTGGACGGCGCTTTTCCTTGTTGGCCCGCTTGACCTCCTCGGGAGCGTCGAAGTAGGTGGCCAGGGTGATGCTCAGCTCGAGCATCACGCCCCCCTGCTTGCCCTCGCCCAGGGCGACGCGCTCGACCACGAAGAACTTGTCCGAGGCCTCGACGGCTTGAAGAAACTTGCGCAGGTTGGCGTAGCCGCCCTCCAGCGGCGCGGTCATCACCAGCTTGTCCAACTCCTCCTCGTGGAGCATGTCGTTCTCGAAAGTGACCGAGTCGAGATCGGTACTGAATCGCTCGGCCAGCTCGGTCAGCTCGAGCTGGGCGTCGATCATGCGCTCTTCGCGCGTCGCAAGCACCACGCTGCGCAGTTCCCGCAGGTCGGTCTCGGCCTCGCGCAATGCCTGGAGGAATGCCTCGCGCGCCTCGACCGCGGCGCGCCGGGTGCGCAGCTCCTCCTGCTGCGGTCCGGTACCCCTTTGCAGGTCGTTGTACTCGCGGACCCTGGGACGAGTGCCAAGAATGAAGAAACCGGCGTTGAGCACCGCCCATACGCCCAGAACCACCGAAATTACCCGGCCGGCCTGACGGATGTCGAACTTGAAGCGTCGCGCCGTCATCCGTCGTTCCCCTTCTCTTCGGTATCCGCTGGGGGTCGCCGGCGATTCGTGCGCGGGCGTTTGCTACGGACCGGTGCCGTCGCCGGCGCCGCGCTTTGCACCTCGCCTTCTCCCGCGGGGGCCGCTCCGGTCCACGGCTCGCCGACCTCGGTCGTTCGCGCGGCCTGCTCCGGGTCGGTTTCGCCATCGGCCATCGCGTCGGGCGCGGCAGGCGGGTCTCCCGCCGCCGTTACCACCACGGGCTCTTCCGCCGGCGCGCCGTCGGTTTCGTCTTCCGGCGCCGCCTCCCCCTCGGCGGGGTAATAGAGAAAGCGCAGCTGGAACACGATTTCTCCGTTGTTCGCCTTGGTGATCCGATCGGGCTCGACTCGACCGAAATGCGTGTCGTCCTGCAGCGCGTGCTCCAGTGCGAGAAAATCCGCAACCCGTCGCGCCGTGCCCTCGATGGCCACCGGCATGCTGCCCGTCTGCAACTCCTCGACGTTGCCTGTGCGTTGCGAGGCGTTGAAGATCGGGCGCACGGTGCTCATCTTGACCTGGTTCGGCTGGATACGCTCCAGCTCGTTGAACAGGCGCGTCCAGGAGAAGGCCTTCCACTCGATGACCTCGTTGGCCTTGGCCGCCTGGACCTCGAGCGCATCCAGGTCGAAATCTTCGATCCCTTCCTGTGCACGGATGGCCCGCGTATCGAGGTCCAACCGTTGTGTCTCGAAGGTGCCCACCGTGTCACGCAGTTCGAGCAACTTGCCGCGGTACTCGACGTAGCTTCTGACATTCCAGATCGAGAAGGTGATCAACAGCACCGTGGCGACGCTATAGCCTATCCACAGCAACATATTGTTACGAAACGGATTGGAGGCCAGATTGAGATCGAGCCGCTGCATCAGCGGAGCCTCCCGGCCGCGGCGCCGAGTGCGGGGGCGATGCGCTGCGCCATCCGCGCGTCGATCCGCTCTCCCGGCGGCAGCTCGAGATCAACTGTCGGGTCGATCGACTCGACCTGCGGCAGTTCCAGACCGTCCAGCTTGCTCGCAATCTCCTCGAACGGAGCGTGCAGACCGCGCACGAAGACGTGCTCGACGCCCTGCCCGGCCAGCTTCTCGCGGTAGTAGGAGAACGAACTTGCCACCTCGCGCACCAGGAAGCCGTTGGAGCCGTTCGTGGGCCGGCTCTCGGTCGAGAAGGTCTTGCAACGGAAGAAGATCAGGCGTTCGTTGCGCACGATGACCAACGAGAAGTAGTTCGAGGCGCAGTTGAGCAGCGCGACGTCCTTGCCGTCGCGGCAGGCCGCTGCCAAGCGTGGGCGATAGAGGTTAATCAGATTCGGCGTGCTGATGTCGATCAGCCCCACTCGGGCGCCCAGGGCTCCGAGCGCTTGCTCGAAGCGATCGACCAGGTTCTTGCGCACCAGAAGAACGAGTACCCCGACCTGTCGTCCCTCGGCCGGCAACAACTGATAGGAAATCTTCGCCTCCTCGAGGCGAAACGGCACGGCGCGACGCATCTTCGAGCGCACGAGCTCGTCCAGTTGCCGTTGCGAGGCGGGCCGCTCGGGCAACGTCAGCAGAGAGACCTTGGCCAGATTGTCCGGCAGGACGAGCGACACCCTGCCGGGCCGCGTGCCCGTCACCTCGAACAGCTCCCGCAACTGCCCCACCAGCTCGGTGTTCGCACCGGCGGGCTGCTGGAAGATCGAGGCCGGGATGCAATCGGTCGGCACCGAACGAACGGCGTGGGCCTCCAGCAACGGCTTGCCCCGACGCTTGTGCTTGACACGCACCAGCACGGCTTCCTCGCGATCGAATTCGACCGCGACCGGGGGATAAGGCGGCCGCAAACCGAGTAGCGCGTCGACCTGCAGGCCGCGCAAACGATCGACGATGTCTGAAATGGCGCTCATGATTCGATGCTCGTCACTTGCCTCTCAGTCGACAAAGGTCACCTTGTTGATCTCGTGCAGCGTGGATATGCCCGCGAACACCTTGGCCAGCGCGGCCTCGCGGAGGAAGGTCATCCCTTCTTCCTTGGCCGCGCGCTTGATCTCCGATCCGGGTTTGCGGTGCAGGATCATGTCGCGGATGCGATCCGACATGTCCAGCAGCTCGGCGATGGCGGTCCGTCCGCGATATCCCGTTCCGTTGCAGTCGATGCAGCCACGACCCTCGTAGAACGTGAACTCTCCGTAACGTGCCGGATCGAGACCCGATTCGATCAGCTGCTGCCGCGTCGCCTTGAACGGCCGCTTGCACGACGGGCAGATCAGCCGCACCAGGCGCTGGGCCAGGATGCAGTTCAACGCCGAGACGAAGTTGTACGGCTCTACTTTCATGTTCAGAAAACGCCCGATGACGTCGACAACGTTGTTGGCGTGAACCGTGGTGAAGACCAGGTGGCCGGTCAGCGCCGACTGAATGGCGATTTGCGCCGTCTCCTCGTCGCGAATCTCCCCGACCATCACCTTGTCCGGATCGTGGCGCAGCACCGAGCGCAGTCCGCGCGCGAAGGTCAGCCCTTTCTTCTCGTTGACCGGGATCTGCGTGATGCCGGGCAGCTGGTACTCGACCGGGTCCTCGATGGTGATGATCTTGTCTTCCTCGTTGCGAATCTCGGACAGCGCGCCGTACAGCGAGGTCGTCTTTCCCGAACCGGTCGGGCCCGTGACCAGCACCATCCCGTAGGGTTCCTTGATGAACCGGCGCAGTCGCACCACATCGCGCTCGTCGAAGCCGCAGACGTCGAGGCTCAGCCGGCTGAACTCCTCGTTCATCGACTCCTTGTCCAGGATGCGGATCACGCAGTCCTCGCCGTGCACCGTGGGCAGGATCGAGACGCGGAAATCGACCGTGCGCCCCTTGACCCGCAGCTTGAAGCGGCCGTCCTGCGGGATGCGCTTTTCCGAAATGTCCAGCTCGGACATGACCTTCACACGCGAGATGATCGTGGCGTGGAACTTCTTGTCGATCGGTTCCATTGCCTGGTAGAGCACGCCGTCGATGCGGTACTTGATGACGACCTCGCGGTCGCGTGTCTCGATGTGGATGTCCGAGGCCCGACGCTGCAACGCGTTGAAGATCGTCGAGTCGACCAGCTTGATGATCGGAGAGGAGTCCGACGTCAGACGGTCGATGTTGAGCGTCTCCTCGCCGGTCTCATCGTCCTCGGTGATGATCTGGATGCGGAACTCTTCGGTGGCCTCCTCCAAAACACGTTGCGAGGATTCGCTCTTCTTGAGGATCTCCTGGATCGCCGTTTGCGTTCCGACGCAGACCGAGATGCTCGTGCCCAGGAGCAGCTCGAGCTCGTCGATCATCAGCACGTCGGTCGGATCGGCGACGACGACGGACAGGCCGGTGTCCATGCGGTGCCGCGGAACGAAGTTGTAGCGGAACATCAGATCGACCGGGATCGATCGGAACAGCTCGGGATCGATCTCGAAGTGCTCCAGATCCACGTATTCCAGGTCGAGTCGCTGGGCCAGATTCTGAGCCTGCAGCTCCTCGGAGAGCACCTCTTCCTGACTTCGAGCCTCCGCCGCCGCGTCGGCCTGTCTGTCCTTGATTCTGACCTCTTCCGCCATCATCCGCTCCTCGAGATCAAACGCCCGCAGCTCCGTAGAGCTGGATCATCGGCAGATAGACCGACAGAAGCATCGTGGCGACGATCACTGCCATGAAGACCAGCATCAGCGGCTCGATCATTGTGATCAGCCGGGACAACTGCGTATCGATCTCGTCGTCCGTAAACTCCGACGCGTTCTCCAGCATCTCCACCAGCGCCCCCGTTGACTCGCCGACGCGGATCATCTGTAGGTTGATGTCCGAGATCAACCCGGTCCGGTCGAGCGATTCCCACAACGAGTTGCCCTCGCGGACCTTCGTGGTGACCTCGTGCAGCTCGCGTTCGTAGACGGTATTGCCCACCGCGCGCGCCGAAAGCTCCAACGACGTGACCAGCGGAATACCCCCTGCCTGCAGCGTGCCCAGCGTGCGCGTGAAACGGTTCTGGGCGTAGTTGCGGACGACCTCGCCGACCAGCGGGAGCCGGAGCTTCAGGCGGTCGATGAAGTACCGGCCGCCGGGAGTGCGGCCCCACAGCATGAATCCTATGGTCGAGGTAATAAGAACGACGACGATGATTTGCCAGTTTTCTTTGCAAAGCAGCGAAAAGCCGACGACGACCTGTGTGATCAGGGGCAATTCCTGGCCGAAATCCTTCAAGAAATCGTTGAACTTGGGGATGATGAAGAAAACCATCAGGGCTACGAGCCCGATCGACAGCGTCATCAGGATCGCCGGGTAGATCAGCGCCGACACCACCTTGCGTTGGATCGTCAGGACGCGCTGGCTGTAGTCGATGAAGCGCGTCAGCACGGAGGCCATCTCGCCCGAACGCTCGCCCGAGGCCAGGCTGGCGGAGAACAGACTGGGGAACAGATCGCCCTGCGAGGCAAATGCCTCCGACAACGACTCGCCCGACTTGACGCGTTCGCGGATATCGAGCAGCGCCTGTCGGAGGGCAGGGTTCTTGCGCCGCTCGAGCAGAATATCGAGGCTGGGCACGATCGGCAGCCCGGCGCGGATCAGCGCGCTGAGCTCCTTGTTGAAGATCAGAAACTCGCGCGAGGAGACCGAGCCCTTCAGCCGGAAGATGCGCGCGAGCTGCAGCATCAGCGGGTGCGAGCGCCGGACGCCCAGCAGCATCAGGTCCTGGTTTTCCAAATCCCGACGCAGCTCGGACTCGTC
>Ga0255055_10000914_pt1 | contig 22483 bp, 23 predicted proteins | sample JV7_2_27_MG_FD_188633 | JGI IMG/M metagenome (GOLD analysis project Ga0255055, IMG submission 188633) | Seawater microbial communities from Jervis Inlet, British Columbia, Canada - JV7_2_27 | ecosystem: Environmental > Aquatic > Marine > Inlet | place: Canada: British Columbia | collected...
AGGTTTTCCCAGTGTCTGCTCTCGCTGAAGTCTTTCTGAGAAATGAAGAAGAAGCAAAAAACATTTCGTATTCTCCTGGTGATTCTAAATTTGAGATTATTGAAAGTGAAAAACTTGGTGAAAGTAAGATAAATCTACTGTCAAAAATAGATTCTGATTTACTCTCAAAATATGGTTCTTCAGGTGTTCAAGAAATTCTTTCTTATGTAGTTTTTGAACTTCTGGATATGATAGTGGCATACCCAGTAGAAGATATTTCTAAATTCTCCGATAATGATGGAAATGTTCTACCTGACGCTTTTCTTATACCGAAAGGCACAACCACCATAGAATTTGCAGCTAAGATACATACTGACTTTGCTAAAAACTTCATTCATGGACAACTAGCACCATCAGGTAGAAGAATAGGAGCTGATTATGAAATACAGAACAACGATATAATAAAAATTGTATCAGTTGCTAAGTGAATTTCATGAAATACTAGGTTTTGTTCAAATCTTCCAAAATATCAGATTAGGAAGCAACAGATACTGCTTTTCCATCCGGTAAAGTTATCACCTTGCTTTTTCTTACATCAACCAACACAACGGGATAAATTTTTCCAACAGCTTTCTTAATTTCTGTAGATATTGTTCCATTTACCATATTTTGAGCGAATTCAACGAAAGTTTGTTTTCTTCCTGTTTCTCTAATTATATCAACGATGGCTTTTCTAATCACCTTCTGAGTGCTTGTACCACATCTCATTGGTGTGATAACTATTGATGAAACCCTCAATCTAGCTTTATCCTTTGTAACAATATTTTGGATAGCTTCTATCTTTGAACGGTTTCTTCTAATTTGAGATCTAATTTGCTCCTTTGCTATTTCATGTCCTGCAAATTCAGTTTTACAAACATTACCTTCTACATTTGTTATCCTAAATCTTATTTTTAGATTAATGTCATAGTATAAATCTTCAGCTACACCTAATTTTGCCATTTCAATTATTCTGCCAAGAAGCAGTTCTGGCTCGCTTGCTGGTGTGTCACCAAGGGATTTTTCAACTATATAACTTGGAGCTTGTACTTCGTACCAGGATTTCTCTTTCCATTTATCTACAACTTTCTTTCCTTTGCTTTTACGGGCAGCTCTTCGGGTCGACAATGATTTAACCTCTATGTATTGTTTTCCTTCTTATTTCATTTGATTTTAAAGATTATGTTTAATAACTCACTTTCAGAGCAGATGTGTAATTTTACGTTAAGAATGTCAAAATTTTATTTGAAGGTAATTTGATCGAAAAAAGACTAATCAACTGAAATACTATACGCTATTCCTCTCAATCGTCTCATGAACCTTCTCGATTGTTGAGAGAGTATGTAATATATCATCTATTGTATATCTAAGAGAAGGAATACTCGCAGACGAATTGATTTCTATATTTATCTCCTTACCTTCTTGTGTCATGTTAATTTCAGTTGAATCATCTATAAGTTTGTTCTCAGGTTCCAATGTTTTTACAATAATTTCCGCTAATTTTTCGGTTGAACACTGAAATATTAATTTAATCTGGGTTGTATGTGAAACCATTGATAAGTCACCTGTATTTTTTACTAATTCCCTTTAGTTTTTGATTCTTCTTTTTTTTCTTTTTTTCTTCTTTCTTTCCTTTGTGGTGATATTCAAATGATTTATTCATACTCTCCATAATTTTTTCGAAATTATCCTCTTTAAAACTAATTCTGAAGAACTTCTCGTCTCCTAAGATGTTTTCGACTAGCTTCTGACTTTCAAGCTCTGGGATTGTGTGATAAATCAAAAATCCTTTTTGTATGTTCTGTGGTGACTCATAAATAAATAGATAACACGATTTTTCTTTTTTTATGATAGATATTAGAGGTACATCAATTGGAATTATTCCGCTCTCCACTAGAGCATTAATAACCAATGAGGTAGATTCAATATCTAAAAATGAAGTACCATCTATAAATCTGAAATAGGTCTTATCTTCTATCTTCTCAGGATTATTTACAATATCCTCTATAATTTGTGATGCTTTACCATGATAATTGCTTAGATCTCTTATCAGTTGATCAAATAAATTTGCTCTATCCCCTAGAATTATAGCTAAAGCTAAACTATATTTCTTCAACTGACATGCTCCATCTAGTAACCAAAGGAATTCCTCAACATTTCTAGCTTGGCTTTTTTCAGTTTCTTTGCTTAGAATATATATAGGACCAATAAGCTTGTAAATATCACTTACTGACTGAGTTTCTGTTTCCATTAGTTTTGATATTAGGGCATCATTTAGTTTCTGTGTTTCTTCCATTTCGAGAGAAGCAATTGTTCGTAAGTTTCCGTCAGGATCCTCCATTCGAATCCCCAGACGTGAAACAAAAGCTGTACAAGCACTTTCATTACCAGTTAAACCTGCAAAATATGGGTTTATTGAATACTTAAGAGCTAAATGTATTGGTTGACTTTCTCTTCCTGGGATTCTTGTCCCCTTAGTCTCGACAATGTATCCTTCCCCTTTTCCTTCATTCAAAATCATTGTATTTAATCCAATTAATTCTTGATTTTTCGGATTTATTTGTCTTTTAGATATTGCCCCAATAATTGCTAAACCTGAATATTGTTGATATTCATCATTAAATCCTTCTGCAAAATAATAAGCAAGTCCAGAATTTGATATAGCTTCTATTGGAATTTCAAACTGCACCAATGATAGTATTTTGAATCTCTCTTCATTGATCTTCTTCTCCTCTTTTGGGGACATTTCGTGATTTATTAAGATGATATTTATTTCTTCTTTCTCTGTAATGTATTTCGGTAGATCACTGATCTGCAAACCTATGAAGATAAATGTAGAATATTCAAATCTTTTAAGTCTTTTTTCTAAATTTCTGTTATTATCTAAAAACATAGCATGAGAGCCTATATTTAGTTGTTTCAGAGATTGCATTAATATACCCACAGAACAGAGATTATCAGGATTTCCAAAAGAAACAATTAGAACATTTTTGTTTGTACTTTTTATGATATCAAGAATTTCTTTTGCTTTTGATTTGATTAATCGAATTTTCTCAATTGGAATATCTAAAGAAACCATATGTTTTCACGATTTACATACTGAAATAAATATCTAAAGATAAAAAAATATCGTATCTAAAGCAAAAGTCCTGCTGTTTTTGGATCGTATTTCCAATCAGAGGGGAATATTCCTTTTTTCTTGTAGAACTTTACTAATCGTCGTATTTTTGACTCAATTAGTTGTAACCCACGCTTACTATGCAAATCCTTTCTATTTTCTTCTAAATGTCTTCTAAGATTTGATGCTTGACTCACAAGATTAACTAGATCTTCTGGATATTTAGGGCTAAGATTTAATTCTTCAACAACATCAATCATTCTTTTTCCTAATACTTCTCTTACATTTGGAATACCATATTGGTCTCGAAGGATTACACCAATCATGGCAGTTGACTGACCCTGTCTTCTTAATTCTTCAATCTTTTTTGTAATAAATTTCTTATCATGAGATAACCATTCGGGTGCTTGGTTTCTATAAGTTCTAGTTGAACTTGCTTTTCCTTTTTTCCTTGCGTGCATTCTTGCCATTTTAATCACCAGATGTTCATTCTTTGGCGAAGGCGATTATAGAATTGAACAATTCTCGAAGTGACTTTTGACGATGGGAATATAAATTCTTGGTTTTAAGTGACATCTCCGCAAAAGTCAAATCACTCTCAAAAGGTTGAAAAATAGGATCAAAACCAAATCCTTTGTCACCTCGTTTTTTATAAATAATCCTTCCTTTTGTAACTCCCTTATGCAGTTGTATTTTTCCGTCTCGATAAAAAGCCACAATTGATTCAAATTGTGCTGCACGATTCTTTTCCCCTTCCATAAGCAATAGAATACCTTTGTTTCCTAATGTTTGATAGACATAAGAAGAATAAGGTCCAGGAAATCCATTCAATGAATCAATGAATAACCCCGCATCTTCAAGGAAAAAAACCTTGCCCTTGAGTTGTGGATTTTCTTGTACTAATTTCAAACAACTAGCATTTGCAATGGGTTCAAGACTTTGTTCTTGAATCTCTTCATATTCAAAATTGAACCAATTAATAGACATGTTAAACTCTTCAGCTACTTGTTTAGCCTCTTTGAATTTAGCTTCATTATGAGTAACAAAGAACATCTCCATAATAAAGGGGGTTTCAAGTTGTTTATTAGTTTCTTTCTATACCATAGGTTATTTTACATCACCATTATACAAAGAAAGAATTTAAATTCTCTAATGTTATAGTGCACTCATAAAAATAGCAAGAATTAGATAAAACCATTGAGTGGTGTAACAATTATGGACGAATTAACTTACTCCTCTATATACGAATCTTCAAGTGATATAAAAATTGCTGATAAGATTTTAGATGCATTATCTGAAGTTTCCGAAACAAATAATATACTAAGTATTTATTCTGTCAATGCTCGAGCAATATATTTCTTTCCCGTTGCTTCAGATGTTTTAAAGTTGAGTATACAGATTTACCCATTAACTCCTGAAATTGTAGCTAAAATTATGAAAAAAATGTCTGATTTTGCTACAAAAGTCGTGTATAGTACGGGTCTTTGCCTAGTAGAAAATAGATGTTTCTGGGAAGGTTTTTTGCAAGAGAAGGATTTAACAAAAGATGCTGAAGAGATCAAAAACATTCTCCAATCTATAGCTGAAGTAAAAAACGTCACTTTGGAAAAAATACATAGAACGTAACTAGAGCATATTTACCTTAAGTTTCAAAACACGAATAAATTCCTTGTATCTATTTCTTAATGTAACCTCAGTAATTTGGCATGTTTTTGCTATTTCATTTTGAGGACATTTTGTTTTATTTTGTAAGGCAGCAATATACAAAGCAGCTGCAGCTAAGGAATTTGGATTTTTACCTACCGTTATTTTCGCAGCTTTTGCCTGAGATAGTATTTTCTGTGCATCATTCAGTACTTTTGGTGAAAAATTTAGTATAGAAGCGAATTTTGCTATACTGCTTTCTGGGCTTGCCAAAGGCATTTTAAGATCCAAGTGTTTGAGTAATAATCTGAAATTCTTCGCAAGTTTTTTCTTATTCAGGCGAGTTTTATCAGCAATGTCTTCTAGGCTAGCTGGTTGTCTGTGCAATCTACACGCCAAATACAAAGCTGCTGAAACTAGTGCTTCAGTAGATCTTCCTCTTACTAAACCAGTTTTTAATATTTTTCTGTAAATCATAGCAGCTGTTTCTCTTACTTTCAGAGTTAGATTTAATTGACTACTAATTCTTTTAATTTCATTAAGAGCTCTTAACAGGTTTCTTTCTGTACCATATTGAAGCACAGCTCTTCTTTGTAAAGTTCGTAATCGAAACATTTGACTTGCTTTTTCAGGTGATAATGAATTTCCAAAAATATCTCTATTAGAATAGTCAATTAATGTACCATAGTGGTCATAGGAAAGTAGATTCTTTGGTGTTCCTGTTCTTGCTCGATTTATATGTTGTTCCTTAGTATATGCTCTCCATTCAGCTGTTTGATCAATATATGAATCTTCTACAACTAAACCACAGTGACCACAACTCACTTCTCCTCTAGTTGAATCAAAAGATAACTTCGCTGAATTACAATCAGGGCATCTCGGAAGAGATGCTTCAGTACTAGTTGTGATATTAATTGGGTTGGGAGCCATGTATCCACCTATGCTAGTCTGATTATATTTTAACTATCACATATTTAAATTTGGCTGAATTGTCTTACTCAAAAAATGGTAACTAAAAAATAATTTTCAACAAAAAATAGGTAATATTTTCTGGTATGTACTGGTATTTATTTAGTTAAAGATGACAACTGTTAAAAACAGTATTCTTGGCTAATAGATAGGTAGAACTAAACTTCTAAACCTTACTATGATAAATAAGGAGCACAAAAAATGTCTCAAAAAGCAAGACAACTCGAATTCAAACTCAATATCGGTGATAATAAAGGTAAGTGCCACACTAAAATTGTAAGAGATGCACAAGCTAATGCATTAATAGGTTTAAAGCTTGGAGATAAAGTTGATGGTAATCTTGTTGGCTTACCAGCTTTTGAGTTTGTTATTACAGGGGGAAGTGATAAAGATGGTTTCCCTCATAGAGCAAGTATAGATGGATCTAGTAGAAGAAAATACCTACTTAGTGGGGGGACTGGCTATCGTGTTCCTAGAAAAGGTAGAAGAGTAAGGAAAGCTGTTCGAGGAAATACAATCTCAGAAGAATCATATCAAATTAATATGAAAGTTTCAAAAAGTGGAACTAAACCACTAGAAGAACTTATTACTGAGGGCAGTTCAAGCTAAAATAATTAAAGTAAAGAGAATTTTTTACTGTTTTTTCTCTTCTTCATCTTCTCCGGTTAGGAAGATATATACAATAGATAGTATAATTACTACAATTAATACAATGAATATGGTCCATTGCATACCATTCGTGAAATTTGTTCCTAATCCTTTTCCAGCTGGACGAATTGAAGTTACAAACCAAGTAACTAATATGGCAATTACGCTGCTTATACCTATTGTTCCCCAAGAAGGAAAATTGGCTCTTATCTCACTGAAAGTAGCTAGAGCAATAAGAAGGAAGAAATAGAATCCAGAAAGTAGAAGTATTTCAAGAATTACTAACCCGACTTTATATTCAGGATCTGCATTTAGATCAAAATATAATCCTTTAATCCAATTGGGGGCGCTTCGTTGATCTATACTTGCCAGTAAAATTGCTAAGATTAAACATACAATAGCAATAATAGAACTGATAAGAAGTGTTCTGTTTTTCTCATTTTTCCAAATAGTTTCATACAAACTCATAATGCATGCTTCCGACTTTTTTTGAAGGATTTTATTTTGATATGGTTACTATAAACCACTTTCATTTCACTTTAATGCCGAAGGAGACTTATTTCAAGTTGTTTATTAATTTTTGGCTCTTCGGTTTATGCAAAATCTGAAATAGACTATTTAATGTTTTTCGTTTCAGATTTTATTAAACTCTTTTAATTTTGATTTTCATAAAAACATATTATCACACATAGATTTATGCAGACTACTGCAAAGAGAGAAAGTTTTTGAAGATTATAAACAAACGAAATAGTGCTTAGAAGAGGAGAAGATATGAAAAAAACAAAATTCTCGGAAGTAAATGATTTTCAAGCTAGCGAGAATTATATTGTGCTTAAGAATGATAAGGATGCTGAATACTATTCTGAAATGGCACGGAAATTACAGATTTCTATATTAGTCCTAGATAACATAACGATTTCACAGAGAAATAGGATTCAAGAATCTATAAACAATAAAAATATTGATCTTCTTTCTCCCCATCTAATTCTTGAGAAACTCCGACAAGATTACTATGATTTGAACCAATTTGTAAATGGCTTCAAAGATGTTTTAACTTCAAATGATCGCAAAAAAGTCATGTTAGTTTCAAGAGTAACACTTAGGGATAAAACAATTGATAAATTAAAAAAATCTCTTTCTTCTTCTAGAAATGAATATGAAATTATTTGTTTGGAATCAACAGATCTTAATCTATTAAAATGGGCAGCTCATGATAGAAGAGTAGATTATCTTTCTCTAGATATTAGAAATAGCGATTCAATCGATAAAGCTCTCTGCTCACTTATGAAACAGAATAATAAGTTTTTTGAGATAGTGTTGTCTTCGTTACTAAATTCAAAAAATGAAAAAGAGTTTGGTACTGCACTTAGAAACGGTAAAAAGATTATGGACAAAATTACTTCCAATAATACTCCATACATCCTAACAATCAAACCCAATTCTCCTTACCAACTTCGAACATCTAATCAGCTTAGATATCTAGGAGAACTAATAGGATTTCCATTTCGAAAAACAAAGGATTGTATTTTCCATAACCAATTAACGACTATTGTAAAGAACACAACAAAACTAAATGATTCACACCTTTTCGAAGGTATCAGGGAGGGCTTGTAATGGTTGTTACAATTAGAGATAGATATGTTGTTTTTCGTGTTAACTCCCAATCATCAATCCCCAATCTTTCAGATTTAAAAAACAAAATATGGAGTAAATATCAACTGATTTTTGGTCTAAGTGGAACATCTGAAGCTGGTCTTTATTTTGAATCATATGATGAAAATACTGGTTTAGGTATTGTTCGATGTACAAGTAAATCTCTTTCATCCCTCATGAAAATTTTCGCTGTAATAACTCAAATAATGGATATTGAGGTTATAATACAAGTTTTACTTGTTAGTGGATTAATGAAAAAGGTCAAAGCTTGTCTTTCTGATCAAGATAGTCAAAACCATAATGTTGATTAAATAAGGGTTGAGTCTTATTTTACAATGAGTAGAAAAGAAGATTTAATGGATGAAGATGTACACAGACGACCATCTTGGGATGAGTATTTCATTAAATTAGCAGAAATTGCTAAAACTAGGTCATCTTGCATTCGTAGACAAGTGGGAGCAGTTCTAGTTAATGAGAATAACCAGATTGTTTCAACAGGTTATAATGGGGTGCCTCGAGGAATAGATCATTGTACTAGAGAAACATGCACGAAACTCTTTGAAGAATCTGGAGAAAAAAATGAATTGTGTCCAGCAGTACATGCAGAACTCAACGCTATATTGCAGGCGGCAAGTGCAGGGATAAGCCCTGAAGGTGCAACTTTATATTCAACAACAAGGCCTTGTGGTAATTGTACAATGGCAATAATAAATGTAGGTATCAAAAAGGTAGTTTATGTAGAGGATTATACAGATCCCATTTTGAGGTCTGGATGGTTAGAAACACCGGATTTAATTTTCGAAAAATATCAAAAGAAAAACTAAGATCTTTTTTTTAATTAATCTTCATAACTGTGGTGTGATTTTTCTTGTAATATCTTCTATTAGAGTTTGTTCTAATCAGTTTTTCAATTGCCTTTCTTATTTCTTTAGTAAAATGTTCATTAGGAAGTTCAATATTACTCCTCTCAGTCATTTCTTTATCAATAAAAATAGATACATCTCCATTTGTATATTTAAATTTGAATAAATTAAACTCCATAAGCTCCTTTTCAGTTTGCTTGGATATCTCTCCTTTGATAATTTCATCCTTTTTCAAGTCTAGAACCAAATTAGATGTTAAGGAAATATAATGACGAGTTTGTCTTACATTAGTTGGTTTAGCATCTAAAGTAAATTCTTTGATAATCTCTAACTCGTTATCAATTATGACGACTTTCTTATCCTCTCCAATAGAAATCAGTCGGTTTTCATAGTAGAAGAGACCTATTATTGATCTTTCATGTATTTTTTTGCTAAGTGAAACTTCCAATTTTGACAAATCTAAAAGAGAGACTATTCCGTTGTCAGTAGCAATCACTAAATTTACAGGTGAAATACAAATATTAGAAATAGCATTAAAACTCAATTGAGAGTTTGTTGTTTCTAAATTTGAATCCAATAGAAGAATATCTCCTGTTTCTAATCCTACTATTAAGCTTCCGGAAGAATTCATTAACAAAGACAGAGGTCTCTGATCTATATTTTTAACTAATATCGGCGTTTTTGAACTTAAACTAAATTTTACAATGCTTGAATCTAATGATGTACTATACAAGTTTTCATTATCAAGTTCAATACCTGAAATGTGATTATTCTGGGTGAAAAAAACATCAGTCAATCTGTTTTTCTGTTTATTCCAGAAACTAATCAAGCCAAATTGGTGACCTAAAATCAGATTATCTCCATCAATTTTACCCATCATTGAAGGAATTCCATTTACTCTCAACATCTGGAACAATAATGTGTGTGAATCACTTTTGGCGAAGGATTTAAGATATTTGTTTGCTTTCTTAATTGATCTGATTAAACGAGAATTTTCGATATTTAGATATTTAACAAAGCTAAAATTCTCTGCGTTTAAAACAGATAATAATCCATCATGATTTGAAACAATAATGTAATTTTCGGAAATGAAGAATCTCTCCATATCAGGAACTTTTGTTTTTGATTCTTCTACCAAATCCTCCTCCTCAAACCGCCATTTTTTCAATATATGATCTCTACCACCACTAATAACGTAATTTCTCCATGGTTTTGCTCCAATGATTGTTGAGGAATGAGCTTTGATTGTTTTTATTAATGCTAGTTTGTCCAATGACCAGAGTTTCAGTTCTAATTCTTGAGAAGTGGAAACGAAATAACTTGAATCTTGAATTCTTTGAATATCGGTTATTTCAGAATTATGAGCATATATACAACCAATTTCCTCTTTTAATTCTTCATCCCAGATACAAATCCTTCCATCCCGACCACCTGTAAAAATCATGCCATCAAAGTTTTGAATTACATTAATTCCTTTTGTATGACCTGTTTGATGATAAAGAATTTCAGTTACCTGGTTGTCCTTATTACTCACAAATTCGAATGAGGCTGGGAGTAATTAAGAATTTATATAATTGAGAATAGGTATTATCCCCAAAAATCAATTGAAGGATTATAAAATAATGTGGCTCATTTCGTCGTGAGATCTTCATCAATCCGTCTGGGACGGTTAAATCATCGCCACAAGTTATAGTAGTATTTTCACATTTAACAGTCTTTTCTTGTTTGCTTTATCTCCTAATTTTGAATAAGAACAATCTCAGAAACAAGCTTGTTGAATCCAAATTAAAAGAAGAGAAAAAGAAATTAGAGTTGTACAATTCCAATAGAAACCTTATAATTGTCAAACTCCCATTCTTTTACGTAGCCTTCTGAAGGTTTTGCAAAGGTTAGTTCTTTGCTTAAAGTTTCGTCTTTTAGAAAGTCTATATGATTCTCTATAGATTTTACACCAAAATCATCAGTTTCTATAGTAAGAAGAATTTCCTGTGTATATTCAAGGTCAAGTTCCTTTCTCATAGTTTGTACTCTTCTTATTATGTCTCTCACATAGCCTTCTTGTTTCAGTTCCTCAGTGATTGTTGAATTGAATAATAACAAATAGCCTTCGGATTCTTCTCCTGCAAACCCCTCATGTACTTCAATTCTATATTCCAAATCATCTGGTGATAAGTCGTATTCTTTATCTTCCAATGCTAATTTTATTGATTTTCCTTCAGACAGTTGTTTTACATAATCGCTTGCTTTGCTAGGTTCTAAATTCTCTAAGAATGTTCCTATATTATTTATAGCGGATCTAACTTTGGGTGCTAGAACTTTGAAGTTTGGTTTAACAACGTAATTTACCAATTCATCAGAGCTTTCTTGAAGTGTAACTGTTTTAACATTTAACTCTTCTTTGAGAACTTCTTCATATTTCTTGATTAACTCCTCCTTTCCAAGAGGAGTTGTAATAATTAATTCTGATAGCGGTTGTCTTAATTTTATATTTGCAGCAGACCTGATGCTCCTTCCTGTTGTAACTAATGCTAGTATTTTATTCATATCTTCTGACAATTGAGAATCAACCTGCTTCTTATCAAATTCAGGATAGGAACACATGTGAACACTCAGGGGAACATCTGGATTTAACCTTTTGACCAAATTATGGAAAAGTTGTTCAGTGAGGAATGGTAGAAATGGTGCAAGTATTTTGGTTAATTTGACTAGAACTTCATATGTTGTTATATATGCTGATTTTTTATCTAAATCAAGTTCATTTTTCCAAAATCTTCTTCTAGATTGCCGCAAATACCAATTACTGAACTTATCTACAACAAATTTTTCAAAAGCTTGCACTGCTATATGAACAGTCATATCGTCTATTGCTGTATTTACCGCTTTTAGTAGATAATTTAATTCACTGACTAGCCATTTATCCAGCTCTGGTCTTTCTTTTAGAGGAATGTCAAATAATGTGGGATTAAACTGATCAACATTTGCGTTTGAGACAAAGAAACTATAGCTGTTCCATAATGTTAGGATGAATTTTCTCATAGCATCAGATATGTGACTAGGCTCAACTCTTACACTAGACCATGTTGGATATGAGTACAGAAACCATCTTACAGCATCTGCCCCATATTCTGGTATAACATCATTTGCAAAAATAACATTTCCTTTACTCTTGCTCATTTTCCTACCTTTTCCATCAAGTGTGTGTCCCATAGATAAACAATTCAGAAAAGCTGGTTTATCAAACAACAATGTACCTATTGCAATTAAGGAATAGAACCATCCTCTTGTTTGATCTATAGCCTCTGTTATGAAGTCATATGGAAAGTGTTTTTTGAAAATATCTTCATTTTCAAATGGATAATGATATTGAGCAAAAGGTGCAGCTCCTGATTCATACCAACAATCTATGGTATAAGGTTCTCTTACACTTTGTTCATCACATTCTGGACATTTGAATGTGATTTCATCTACCCACGGTCTGTGTAAACTGAAATCTTCTGGCAATTTTTGTCCATACAATTCTTCTAATTCTTTTCTGCTTCCTACAACTGTGTGATGCTTATTTTCACAAATCCATATTGGTAATGGAGTACCCCAAAAACGATTTCGTGAGAGTGCCCAATCTCTTACTTCTCGAATAAAGCTACCAAATCGTCCTTCTTTTAGATGTGCTGGTTGCCAGCGTATTTTATTGTTATTGGCAATCAATTTATCCCTAAGTTTAGACATTTCGATAAACCATGATTCTGTTGAATAATAAAGTAAGGGTCCATCGCAGCGATAACAGAAAGGATAAGTGTGTTTGTAAGTTCCTTGTTTAAAGAGTAAACCTCTATCCTTTAAATTCTGGATAATTTTTGGATCTGCTTTCTTAACAAACAGATTAGCAAAGTCTGTTATTTCTTCTGAAAAACTTCCATCTTCAAGTACAGGATTCATTAGAGGGAGTCCATATTTCTTTCCAGTTTCCGAATCCTCCTCACCAAAAGCAGGAGCAGAGTGTACAATTCCTGTCCCTTCTTCTGTTGTCACATAATCAGCTAAAGTCACATAAAATGCTTCTTCTTCAGGAACTATAAATGGAAATAGTTGTTCATAACGGTTATACTCAAGATCTTTTCCTTTAAACCTCTGAAGAACATTATAATCTTCTAACAGTTTTTCAGCTATTTTTTCAGCTAATATGAGTTTCTCTCCATTATATTCAACTTGGACATAGTCTACCTTCGGATGAACTGTAAGACACACATTAGATATTAGAGTCCAAGGAGTGGTTGTCCAAGCTAAATAATAAGTATCCTCAAAATCTAAAGACTTGAATTTAACATGGATTGAAGGATCAGTTGTTTCCCTCATACCTTGTCCTACTTCGTGGGATGAAAGTGGTGTCCCACATCTTGGGCAATAGGGGACGACTTTATACCCTAAGTACATCAAACCTTTATTGTATATCTCTTTTAGAGACCACCAAACGCTTTCTATATAGTCTTCTTCCATTGTAACATAGGGATTATCCATATCAAGCCAAAAACCAATTCGAAGAGACATTTCTTCCCATTCCTTCACATATTTAAAGACAGATTTTCTACATGCTTCATTGAAATTCCGTAGACCAAATTCCTCAATTTGACTTTTATCTGTAAAACCTAATTCTTTCTCAACCTCAAGCTCTACAGGAAGACCATGACAATCCCATCCTGCAATCCAAGGCACAATGTCATAGCCATGCATAACTTTATGCTTTAGAAAGACATCCTTGATTGCTCTAGTTAAGGCGTGTCCTATGTGTGGGAGACCATTTGCTGTTGGTGGTCCTTCCAGCCATCTATAGAGTTTTTTTCCTTTGTTCATCTCTCTTATTTTGTCAAAGATTTGGTTCTTCTCCCAGAATTCTAATATGGTTTCTTCCTCTTGTGGGAATGACGGTAACGAATCAACTGGTTTAAAGACTTGGTTTTCCTTCTTCACAATAATCAACTCTTGTTTTTTTTGTTAAAAATCTATAAGGCACGCTATTTTGATGTTTTAAAAAAGTATTCTTAGCGAATTTCGCGATCCATCCTTATTCCTCTTGTGCCTATCTTTTTTCCCTTCTTCTAATTATAAAAACTTTCTGGCATTGGTCTTCAGTCCTTCTAAATAGGCATTTGAGAGCAATAAATGTTATTTTTACATTAAAATACCTGTGCTGACTAAAAATTCCTTGAAGTCAACTCCTTTAACAAATGATCTCATTTTTATTGCTATCTTTATAGCGTTTGAAGATGATGTAATCTGTAACTTATTTCTAACAGCTGATTCTTTTTTTGCACGAAAATAGAATATACTTTTATTTCTATCAAACCTTTCACTGAATTCATTTGCTAAGCTCTTTTTTTCTTCCTCGGAAAGTTTTACCGCAATATTTTGTAGAACATTATCGATTTCCTTTTTTCTTGTAAAGGTGATTTGAAAAAACTCTATTGGATTACCATAACCTCCCTCTAGTTTCTCTTGTTTAATATTAGTATCTTCTATGATTTCTTGAGGGATGATATTTTGTATTGCTTCCATGTTCTTTTCAACATCTTCTGTTGCATGAACTGAGAAGCTAAATTCAACTTTCACTACAGTTATATCCATTGCAATTACCTTTGAAAAGGAAAAATGGAAATTGTATTAATTTCCTCTACGTCCATGGCTTCTAATTGAAGGTCGAACTTTTTCAGCTCCAATTCCTTTGTTTCGAAGTCCTCTGCTTTTTCTACCTGAACTTGTCAAACCTCTGTGGACACGTCCTCTATGAACAGGATTCTTAATGTAGAAAACTTTATCTCCGCGAATTTCTTCAATAGAAACCCAGCTGGTACGTGGATCTTTTGCGATTGCAGGATGTTGAGGATCTATTAAGATAACTTCAAAGAATTTGTGACGACCGTCTTGCCCAACCCAATATGAATTTAAAACCTCTAAATTGCTGTATTTTCTAGCAACTCTTTCCTCTGCTATTAATTTTATACTCTTCTTAGGAGTTATTTTATTAACACCTAGATTTCGAGATTTTCTTCCTCGAACGGGTCTTTGTTTTCTTCTTCCCCCTCTTCTAACTCTAGCTCTAACTATAACATAGCCTTGCTTAGCTCTGTACCCCAGAGCTCTTGCTCTGTCTAATCTTGTTGGTCTCTCAACTCTTATAACAACTTCTTCTCTTCTCCACTGAATAATTCTTTCCCTCATTAAATCCTTAAACTCTTGAGAATTGCGATTTCTCCAAAACTCTCCAATATAGCGATACATACTTTTAGTCATTGTAATCACCTAACGATTCCCGGGTGGACATCTCGTTAGTCAACCTTCTGATTCCTAAACGGGTTTTAAAAGTTATGATTTTGAATATTTTTTTGTATTTTTATATCTAAAGATATATTATAACTGAGTTAATTGCCTGGCATTCTTGAAAAACTGAGGATACTAGGAGAGGCAGCAAAATATGATTTATGCGCTTCTACTGCATCGCCAAGAGCACATACTCCTGGTTCTCTAGGCAGAGCAGTAGCCAGTGGTGTTTGTCATTCTTTTCTTCCAGATGGTAGGTGCATAAGTTTGCTCAAGGTTCTTGTGACTAATCAATGTATTCACGATTGTGCATATTGTATTAATTCATCTAAGAATAAAGAAAAAACCAAACAACAGCGTACTTCTTTCGAGCCAGAAGAACTCGCAAAGCTGACTATTGCATTTTATTTGAGAAATTATATTGAAGGACTTTTTCTAAGTTCGGGGGTAGGAAGGAGTACTGAATGTCAAGCAGAAGTAATACATGAAACCTTGCAAATCCTGCGTTTCAAATATAAATTTGATGGCTATGTTCATGCGAAGATATTACCGGGAATAGATAAAGAAAAGCTCAGAAGAATAGCAGAATTAGCAGATCGTGTTAGTATAAATGTAGAGCTACCAAACAAGTCTCGTTTCTCTGAAACATGTTCAACCAAGGACTATAATAACGACATCATTAGAGTATCAAAATGGCTACCAGAACTTAAATCAAAAGGTTTCATTCCTGCAGGTTATACTACACAATATGTGATTGGAGCAGCTGATGAAACGGATAAAGAAATTCTCGAGAGTGTTTTTAAATTCTATAACGCAGATTGGGAATTCAAAAGACAATACTATTCTACTTGTTTACCACTTGTAGAAAATCAAAAATCCTTTCCACGTCATTTTTTCCGCAGAGAACATCGATTATATCAGATCGATTGGTTACGTAGAATATACAAATTTTCACCAGTTGAACTAATGTCTGTTGTCGATGATAAAGGTTTTATTCCACTTGGAGAAGATCCTAAAATAATATTAGCTCGAAATAATCAAGATCTTTTTCCTATTGATGTCAATGTTGCAAAATATCATGAACTAATGATAGTTCCAGGTATTGGACATCTTTCTGCAACAAGAATTGTTAAACTTCAGAAACAAGGAGTAACTATCTCAAATGCAATTCAGCTTAAATCTATAGGTGTTGTTCTTAAACGTGCACTTCCATATTTGATTGTAGGAGGAAATAAACAGTTAACTCTAGATAAATTTGAAAAACTGAAAAAGGTGTAAAAATGTCCTTCGCTTGTGACCTTACTGCAACAGAATATGTTCTTGCTGCTAAAAACCATATTGATTCTTCTAATGGTTTCATTAAGAACGCTGAGTATCTTATAGATAACAATCCTCATGAAATTACAACTGGTTGTACAGAATTTGGTCGTTTGATAAAGAAACGTGCAAATTCAGTTATAAGAGAGGTAAGACTTCTTGCATCTTTTATGAGATTGAAACCATATCCGGAGATGCTATTGGTTGGGAGATGCGAACTTGAACATCATACTGGACAATTAATTGCGAATTCTCTTTCTCGAAGATTTAATATGTTTGTAGTATTGATTTTTGTAGAAGAAAATTATTTTATAGCAACAGAAAGGGAAGATGTAACAAAATTTCCAAATTTACTTAGCAATAAAGAAAATTATGTAGTAAGAGGTATATGTGAATTTTTAGGAAATTGCTTTGAAGTGAGGTTAACTCCAGATTTAGTGCGAGAGGATGGAGATTTATTGTGGGAAAAATACTATGAAACACAGTTTTTACAGCAACGATTGAACATGAATCAGTTTAGGAGATTTATTCCAAAATATGTAATGAAAAAAGCCAATATGAAAGTTGAAAGTGAATTCTACGAAAAGGTTGTAGTAAATTCGAAAAATAATAGAATTCTAGAAGATTTTTTCAAAATGAGTACTGAAAAGGAAAATTAAGTTATAAAGAAACATTCAAAAGATGTGCAGAGGAATATCGTCTGATTATTATGCCATCTTTTGGAGTTCATCAAATTGGTGAAGTTAGAATAGATAAAGAAGCCTGTTATATTGAAATTTATCAACCTTATTCTTCTGGTTTGCTGCACATAGAAAATTTCAGTCACATTTTTGTTTTATGGTGGATATCGAAGAGGGATAACCCTAAAGATCGTTCACAATTACTAGCCTCTCCCCCAAAACTTGAGAGTACAATTGAGACTGGAGTTTTTTCATGTCGTAGTCCAGCGAGACCCAACCCAATAGGTCTAACTAAAGTGAAACTATTGAAGGTAGAAAAAAACCGTTTGTATATTGATAGAATAGATGCTATAGACGGAACACCTGTATTGGATGTCAAACCCTACCTACCGGGAGATAATATTGCGATAGATGAAATTAAATTACCTGAATGGTTTGATCAATTAAAATAAGATAATTAAGCAGAAACAAAATATTTTCCTTCTGCTTTTTGTTTTTTATCCAACTGTGAATCTTTTTTGTTTACTCTAGGTCTAAGTGTTCTTGGATCTTGTCTAAAAGTAATATTCATTTTTCGCAAAAAATCATTCATTCCATATTGTAAAGATCCAATTCTACCACTACGCCCCTTCACACCTGATTCACCATCGAAAACAATTAATCTATCAGAAGTGAAATTTAGCATCATTACATCATGTTCAACGACTATTGCTGGCATTTCATAGTGACTCACAACTCTTTTAATTACTTTTGCAACATTCACCCTATCCTCTGATGAGATGTAAGCTGATGGTTCATCTAGAAGATACAAATGAGCTCTTCTTCCCAAACAAGCTGCAATAGAAACTTTTTGGAGTTCTCCACCTGATAAATCGCACAATCGAGAATTCAATAATTTTGAGAACTTTAACGGTTCAATAATTTCTGATTTGTGCCATCCACTTGTTAATATAACAGGGTTTATTTCACGGAGATATTCTTGCACTAACTGTTCTGATTCAGTGTAGAGATATTGTGGTTTGTGACTAACTACCAATGTATCAGCTAATTCTTCTTTCTCTTCATTTGAAGCTATTTTTTCTTCTACTTCCTTAGTAGATATATGAATTAGAAGCTCCAGAGGTTCGGAAATTGTTGTAGGTTCTAAAACTCCTGCGAGCATTTTAACGAAAGTAGTTTTTCCAATTCCATTAGGTCCTATGATTCCAACAACTTCCCCCTTGTATAATTCCCCCCCCTTTGAAGTTAACTCAAAACTATCAAATTTCTTTGTCATTTCGCCAAAACGTAGTGCTATTCTGTGAGAAACAATTCTATCTTCCATACTTGCCTTTTTGAAAATGATAGGTTCTGGTCTGAAACGCATGTTTTCTGAGGGAATATATCCATCTAGGAAGATATTGATTCCTTCTCTAACAGAGTATGGATGACTCACGATCCCATAAACTCCCGCGTTACCATAAAAGATATGTACTTGATCACTCAAGTAATCAAGCATTGCCAAATCATGTTCTACAACAATTAACGTATGATTTGGAGATTTCATTTCATTGATGTATTGAGACATTTTTACTCTTTCATGAACATCTAAATAGGATGTGGGTTCATCGAAAAGATAAACATCAGCTTCACGAACAACTGAAGCTGCAATAGCAAGACGTTGCAATTCTCCTCCACTTAATTTAGCAATATCTCTATCCCATACTTCACTAAGAGAAAAAATCTCTTTGATTTCATTCTTTAAACCTCTCTCATCGACTTTCTCAATAAGATCAGAAACTTTACCTTTAGTGACACGAGGTAATCGATCAACATTTTGAGGTTTCAAGACTGTTTTGAGTTCATCATTTGCTAGTTTTTGGAAGTAAGATTGAGCTTCTGTTCCTCTATAATTTTCTATTATTTCATCCCATTCTGGTGGGTCATCATATCTTCCTAAATTTGGTTGAAAATTTCCTTGTAGTATGTTCAGAGTTGTTGATTTACCCGATCCGTTCTGCCCAACTAAACCAGTTACTTGACCTAATTTTGGCATAGGTAATCTATGTAGTTTAAAACCATTTATGCTATATCTGTGAGTTACTTCTTTATCTAATTCTTCAGGTAGGTTAACCACAGTGATACATTGAAAAGGACACTTTTTGACACATATTGCTACACCTGAACATAAAGGTTCATGAATAACAGCTTTATTGCTAGGGGGATCAAATGTAATTGTTTCTCTTCCTGCTCTAACAGAGGGGCATACTTTATAGCATAGATGACCACATTTATCAGGTCTGCATTTCTCTTGATTGATTACTGCAACTCGTGTCATGAGATATTAGAATTTTGTCACTTTAAAAATCTAGAGATGAGCTAACACTTTGATGCATTTAAAAGCGAATCTATAAATACAGCATTGTGAAATATTAACACGTAAAGGAGTAAGAATTCAATGCCAATACCAGATAGCGTCCTAGCTAGAGAATATAGTCTTGTAATGGAAAGAGCATATGCTTTTGAACCGAAAGGTGGAGATTTAACAACATGGATAGGGTATGTTCCCGCAATTTCTGATGAGGGAGAAATACTGATTCAGGTGGAAATAAAATTACCAGATACATTCCCATCCTTGCCCCCAGTTGTTCAAATAATTACGCCAATTACTCATCCTAATCTTACAAGTGATAATATCCTTGAGATGAGAATGCTTGCTAGATGGAGAACTTCTTATCATCTCTTTCAAGTCATTGTTGAAGTAATAAGGTTATTTTCGAAGGTTCCTGCACGTAAAACAGAAAAAGCTCCAAAAGTAGTAGATCCCCAGACACAATTACATCCACTCGTTTCCCAAAAAGAACAACTAGCAGTTATTCTTCAACAGAAAAAAGTTGAATTGAATGACATTAAAGAGAAGAAGTCTTCAGCTATGTCTTCTAGGGCGTTACAAAAAGAAAAACTAAAACATGTTGAAGATGAAATTCTGAACGTTGAAAATCAGATTTTTGCTGTAGAACAACAATTTGAGGATTATGATATCTCTAGTCTTGAGTTTGCGAAGAAATTTTATTCTCTAAAGAAACGATTGTATTTATTAGAAACTCATTCATGATAGTTTCTTTTCTTCATTTTTTATTCTCTTCTGAAACTTCTTTGCTTTTCATTATTCTTTTTGTTAAATAAAACCATAGAAATAACCAAGCACCAACCAATAGAAGACTTATACCAACTTTAAGAAAAGCTATACCAATTGGATTTGGCTCAGGAGGTATCCCTACAATTACTGCATTTATTAAAGCACAAATTCCAATAAAAGTTGCAAAAACGAATGTCTCTAACCCTATAATTTTTACTAGTCTCGGTGTTAATCTTAGGTATCTCATTAAACCACTATCCTAATTAATACTGCTGTAATAATCGCAAACACTCCGCTAATGAATGTGAGAATATTGATGCTTTTAACTACATCTTTTTCATGCAAAGCTCCTTTTTTAATTATAAGCCCTACAAGTGTAATAGGTGCCTTAGGATCCCCAGTTGATTCTATTTTCCAATCACTTGTCATACGTGTTGGTCGAACCATTTCTCTTCTTTCCAACAGACCTTTAACACTGCTGATAATTCCAAAGGAATTCATAATAAATGGTATCATTGCAATTATCATAACAACTTCTAGTTGTCCCATAACAGCAATTGCTCCTAAAGCTGCTCCTACTGTTAAACTTCCAGTATCTCCTGCAAAAACTCTTGCAGGATATCGATTGAAAATCCAGAATGCTATTAGAGTTCCAATCATTATGAAAATGAAAACATAGGTTAAATCTAATTCTGAGTAACCGTTTCGGAAGATGATCATATTTGCGAAAAATACTGCGAAGAGAACAAGTATTGTTGCTGTTGCCATGGAACCATTGAAAACATCCAGCATATTAACTGAATTTGATGGTACTGCAATTACGAAGGGTAACAAAACAATGTAAATAATTGTTAATCTAGTTTTACCTACAAATGGAAGAAAAGGTTCAGGTATGTACCTGCCTGATGCTATTATTGGAATTGATGCAAGAAGTAATAGAAGAGGTTTAATTATAGCGCTTAATCTAAAGAAATCATCTACGAGACCGATTATTCCCGCAATTGTTATAGTAATACAAAATATTCCTACAGTTAGACGAATATCTGAATCTTTGATTATAATTATCAACAACAATGAAGTAAGAATAATTGAAAGTAGAACTATAATTCCTCCCATTTCAGCTACCTTTGGTTGCTCTTTCTTGTGGATATCTACTCCAAAAATACCTCTCTGCTGCATATATTTGATATGAAAAGGTATCCCAACAAAAGTTAGGATTAAGGGAACTAATAATGATATCACATAAATTACAATGGGAGCAATCGCAGTAGCCATTAAGCAATTGTTTGTGAACTATATATGAAATTTACTGTTAATCTCAGTAATTTACAAATCTTCTAGTTTCTTTAAAGCCTTAAGTAGTTCTGCTTTATCTCCGCTTACTGCTTCACCAAATAACTCTGCAGATTTACCCTCTTCTGGGACTGAAGGATCTTCCTCTTCTGTCTTTGGAACTTGAGGTTGTATTGGTTCATCTACAGTTACATCTTCGTCTTGCTTGGGTGGCATTGGTATAGTTCCAATCACCTCTTTGGAAATAGGACTAACATCCCTTTCTACACTTTCTGATATTTTTACTGTTGGTGTAGGTTCAGCTGCTGGGGCTTCAGATACCTCTACTTGTGTAGGAGTTTCTTCTGCGATTTCTTCTTGTAGCATGGGTATTGCTGCTGGCGAAGGGGGTGGAGTTGATGGTGCTTCTACACTTGGTGGAACAGAAGGAACTTCTGTTTTTGCCACTGGTTCTAGTTCAACAACTTTTGGTGCTGGTGCGGGTGTAGAAGGTGCTTCAGGAAGAAGCTCAGTTTCGACTTTGATCTCTCTTTCTGCTGTATCTTTAATCGCTTGCACATCAGTTGCTTCGATAGTAGGTTCTTCATGAACACTTTTTGTTGCTTCAATGAGGAGTAATCGTTCATTTAAGCTATCTAATCTTTTTTCAAGCATTTGAAATTTTGAGGAAAGGTCTGATGGCATAGCTTGTGCTGTTGCACTTTGTCCAATTCCAGTTGATAGATTCTCTAATTGTTCAATACGTTCTTTTAGTGTAACTACTACATTATCATAATCTTTGAATCTATCCTGAACTGCTGCAACAATGCTTTCAACCATGTTTTTTACCATGTTTACAGAATTTACAAGA
>Ga0255055_10000915_pt1 | contig 22474 bp, 13 predicted proteins | sample JV7_2_27_MG_FD_188633 | JGI IMG/M metagenome (GOLD analysis project Ga0255055, IMG submission 188633) | Seawater microbial communities from Jervis Inlet, British Columbia, Canada - JV7_2_27 | ecosystem: Environmental > Aquatic > Marine > Inlet | place: Canada: British Columbia | collected...
GAAGAGCGGCCAGAGGGCCAGGCCGCCCTTGCCTCCCGCCTGGGTCACCGCCAGCAGGAGCGCGGCGCCGATCCCCAGCGCGCCCGCGGCGTAGCGATTGGCGAGGGGCTTCACCCCGTAGGTCTCCGCCAGCTCTCCGATCACGAGCCGCTGGATGCGCGCGCCGGTGTCGAGCGAGGTGGCCGCGAACGCGATCACCATGACGGCGATGAAGGTCCGTCCCGATGCCACCGGGATGCCCAGGGCGGAGACGAAGGTGGCGCCCCCACCCACGAAGGCCTCGAGCTTCTCGCTGAGCCCGCTCGCCGCTCCCCAGCTCGCGTAGTGGCCCGACCACTCGGCGTAGCTGGCGAAGCCGGCCGTCGAGGCCAGCACCGCGAGCATGCCCAGCGCCCCCTCGCCCAGCATGCCGCCGTAGCCGATCACCCTGGCGTCGGTCATGCAGCCCACCTGCTTCGAGGTGGTGCCCGACGACACCAGGCCGTGGAAGCCGGAGATCGCCCCGCAGGCGATGGTGATGAACAGGAAGGGGATGATGGGTGGCGCGCCCTCGGGCGAGAGGTTGAAGGCCGGTGCCACCACATCCGGACGCAGGACGACGAGGCCGAGGGTGAGGAGAGACAGGCCCGTGATCAGCTGGTGTGCGTTCAGGTAATCGCGCGGCTGGAGCAGCAGCCAGACTGGAAGCACCGAGGCGGCGAAGGAGTAGATGAGCAGGATCCATACCCAGCTGCTCACCGAGATCTCCTTCATCCAGGGAAGGGCGTCGGCCACCGCATCGCCGTAGAAGATCGAGCTCAGCAGCACCGCGTATCCGACCAGCGAGGGAATCAGGACGGGTACCCCGCGCCGATAGATCAGCCAGCCCAGGACGAGCGCGACGACGATCTGGATGTTGATCGGGAAGATCGCGCCCGGGTTGGAGACGAAGAGGGTGCCGATGATGAAGGCGAAGACGGCCAGCACGATCCAGATCAAGAAGCAGATGATCAGCAGGAAGAGGGCTCGCACCCGGGGGCTGATCACGCTTCCCGCAATCTCGCCGATCGAGCTTCCGCGGTTGCGAAGACTGATCACCAGGGCGGAGAAGTCGTGAACGGCCCCCATCATCACCGTGCCCACGACCACCCAGAGGAGCGCCGGGACCCAGCCCCAGATCACCGCGATCGCCGGACCCACGATGGGCGCCGCCCCCGCGACGGAGGTGAAGTGGTGGCCCCAGAGCACGCCCTTGCGGGTCGGAACAAAATCGACGCCGTCCCGGAGCTCCACCGAGGGAACGACCTCGTCCGCGGCCAGCTGGAAGATGCTGCGCGAGAGGAAGCGGCCGTAGAAGCGGTAGCCGATCAGGAAGAGCGCGAGGGTGCAGATCGCGAGGAGGGCGGCGTCCACCGGCGAAGACTCTCCGTTGTCTCGAGGGCTAGTCTGGACCCGCGTAGCCGAGCGGGCCCATGGGACCGAGATCGAGCCCGGCTCCCATCCAGAGTACCAGCAGGGCGCTCCACACCACTAGGAAGGCGAGGGCGTAGGGCAACATCAGGGCGACCAGGGTCCCGATCCCGGCTCTCGGTACGTAGCGCTGCATGAAGACCAGGATGATCACCACGTAGGGGTTGAGCGGGGTGATCACGTTGGAGACCGAGTCGCCCACCCGGTAGGCGGCCTGGGTGAGCTCGGGACTGACTCCCACCTGCATGAACATGGGCACGAAGACCGGCGCGAAGAAGGCGTACTTGGCCGACATCGAGCCGATGAAGAGATTCGCGACCGCCACCACGACGACGAAGGCCACCATCAGGAGCGGCGCCGGGAGGTCGGCGCGGGCCAGTACGCCGCCGCCCGCGATGGCGAGCATCTCGCCCATGCCCGAGTAGCGGAAGTACGCGACGAATTGCGCGGCGAAGAAGGCCAGCACGATGTAGGGGCCCATGCTCGACATGGTCTCGCCGAGCAGGCGGGCCGCATCGCGGTCGCTGCGCAGCGATCGGCTGGCGAGGCCGTAGGCCAGGCCGGGGATCAGGAAGCCGAGGAAGAGGAGGGGGACGATGGCTGCGACCCAGCGCGGAAAGCGGCCGTCCATTCCGTGGAGCGGCGCACCGGGGATCAGCGTGGCGGCGATCAGGACCCCCAGTGTCACCGCCACCGCCGCCACGCCGGCGCGAAGCCCGCGCTTCTCGTCGTCGTCCAGCCGCTGCTCCTCGCGGTCTGCGTCGGATCGGGCCGCCGGGCCTCCCTCTTCGGGCGACTTGGCCGCGAAGCGGGGTTCGACCCACCAGGCCGTCACCGCCCAGCCGGTGGCCATGAGCAGCAACGTCGACACCTGCATGAACCAGAGGTTGGCTCTCACCCCGACGGCGTAGTCGGAGTCGAGAATCTGCGCGCCCGCACTGGAGAAGCCGGCCAGGACGATATCGAGGCTGGTGATCATCAGGTTGGCGCTGAAGCCGGCCGAGACCCCGGCGAAGACGGCGGCGAGACCCACCAGGGGCGACCGTCCGGCGGCGAGGTAGAGGGCCGCCGCCAGCGGCGGAAGCACCACGTAGCCCGCGTCCATGGCCACCGAGGAGACCACGCCGACCAGGAAGACGGTGGGCGTGAGGAGGGCGGGAGGAACCGCCAGCAGCGTGGCCTTGAGCAGTGCTCCGATGAACCCGGTGCGGTCGGCGAGGCCGATGCCGAGCATGCCGACCAGGACGATGGCCAGGGGCGGGAAGTTCTTGAAGTTGTCCACCAGGCTGGAGACCGCCCAGTAGAGGCCGTCCGAAGAGAGGAGTCCCCGTGCCACCACCGGCACCTGGACGAGCTCCTCCTGAGGCTTCCCGGTCTCGAGGTCCAGGACCGCGCTGGTGATCGCCTCGCCGCTCTCCGGGTCCACCAGGGGGCTTCCGGAGGCGTCGAGCACCGGGCGGCGCACCGGCCGGGACACCGTCTTCTCGACGCTCCACTCGAGGCTCGCGGCCAGCTGCGAGAGCACCATCACCAGCAGCGCGCCGATCAGGAACAGGGTGGTCGGGTCGGGGAGGGCGTTGCCAACTCGCTCGATGGCGTCGAGAAGACCTCCCTGTCGCCTCATCCGGCGTCCTCGCGCCGCAGCCGTCGAGTCTGGACGAATCTGCGCGTGCCGGTGAGGAGGAGGAGCGCCGCGGCGCCGCCGGCTACGTCGATGGCTACGTCGATGGCAGAGCCGGTGCGCGCCACGGCGAAGGCCTGGTGCGTCTCGTCGGCGACGGCCACCGCGACCACCAGTGCCAGGGCGAAGCCCGCGGAGTGCCACACGGCCGACGATTCGCGCAGCGCGCGGTGGGTAAGGGCGGCCAGTACCGCGTATTCGAAGGGGTGCGCCGCCTTGCGCAGCATCGACTCGACGAGCTGCTGTGCCTCCGCACTCAGCATGGGGAACATCCAGCGCACCAGCGGCCCGAGAAAGCGGGAGGTCGCCTCCGCCGAGAATCGGTCGCTGGAGAAGGTCAGGACCGTTGCGATCCAAAGGCCCACGGCCACCCACCACAGCCACTTTCGCTGGTCCTGCTGCATCGACCGCGTTTCCCCCCGCAGCAAGGCTACTCGACTGACCCCCTGGCTTCAGCACCCAGCGATGCGATTCACGCTGAAATGATGGAGATTCAGGGTGTTGGCTCCGGTGTCTAAAGCACTACTCGAGATTCGATAGCGGGGACGTTGTTGAACGTTCAATATTCCACCTCGTGGAATATTGAACGTTCAACAACGTCCCCGCTGCGCCGCGCCGGTGGAATGGCCCATACTCGGTCTCGGTCGGGACGGGGGATGAGATCGGCGTGAGTCGGGAGAACGGTGCCGACGCCGGGGGGCGGCGCGTGGCGGCGGCCGCCGCCCTGCTGGCGGCGAGCTTCTTTCTATCTCGAGTGCTGGGCTTCGTGCGCGAGGCCGTGCTCGCCTACCGCCTCGGTGTCGGCGCCGACACCGATGCCTACTACGCCGCCTTCCAGATCCCGGACATGCTCAACCACTTCCTGGGGATCGGCGCGCTCTCGATCGCCCTGATTCCCCTCTATACCCGGATTCGCAGCGAACGGGGCGAGGAGGCCGCGAACCGCGTCTTCGCGACCGTTCTCGGCACGCTGGGCGTGGTCGCACTGGCGGCGACCTCGGTGCTCTGGTGGTTCGCCGAGCCGCTGGTGGCCCTCCAGTTTCCCGATTTCACGCCCGACAAGCAGGCTCTCACGGTTCATCTCACGCGCATCGTCCTCCCCGCGCAGATCTTCTTCGTCTGTGGCGGAATCATCCGCGCGGTGCTGATGGCGAAGGGCCGCTTCGGCGCCCAGGCGGCGGCGCCGCTCATCTACAACGCCGGCATCATCGCCGGCGGGCTCTTCCTGGCGCCTCTGATGGGTGTCGAGGGCTTTGCCTGGGGAGCGCTGCTCGGCGCCGCCCTCGGGCCCTTCGGCTACGCGCTGCTCGACGCGCGCGGGCGGGTGCCGCTTCGCCTGCGCGTAGCACCCCTCGACCCCGACTTTCTCCGCTACCTGCTGCTGGCGGCGCCGCTGATGATCGGGGTCACCCTCCTCACCATGGACGAGTGGTACGACCGGTGGTTCGGCGGTATGCTCGGCGAAGGCACCATCGCGCTGGTCGTCTACGCGCGGCGCCTGATGCAAGCACCCGTTGCGGTGTTGGGGCAGACCGCCGCCACCGCCGCTCTCCCCACGCTCTCCAAGCTGGTGGCGGAGGCGCGCTGGGAAGAGCTCTCGAGCCTGGTGCTGCGGACGCTCCAGATCGCGATCGGTCTCGGCGTCCTGGCCGGCGCCGCGACCTTCGCCCTCGCCGATCCCTTCGTCGTCCTCGTCTACCTGCGCGGGGCCTTCGGTGAGAGCGACGCCCGCGCGGTCGCGGATACGCTGCGCGTCTTCTCCCTGGCGGTGCCCGCCTGGATTGCCCAGATGATCGCCGTGCGGCCCTTCTACGCGCGCCGCGACTTCTGGCGGCCGATGCTGCTGGGAACCGCTGTCGCCCTCCTCGCCATCCCGCTCTATCTGGCCCTCGGCCCGCCCTTCGGCGCTCGCGGTCTCGCCGGCGCCGGCGCGCTCGCCATCACCGCGAATGCACTGGCGACACTCGCGCTGGCGCGCTGGCTCCACGGGGCACCGCACTTCGCGCCGCTGGCCTCCACCGCGCTCCGGGCGCTCCTGATCTCGCTCCCCGCCGCGGCTGCGGCGTTCTACTGCCAGCCCGGACTCGGCGGTGCGACCGGGGCGCTCGTCGATCTCGCCGTCGGCGGGATCGTCTTCGCGCTCTTCGCAATCGCGGGCGTCCTCCTGGCGGGGGATGCGCCGATGCGCGAGACGCTCTCGGGGACGTGGCGCTCGCTCACCGGGCCGCTGCGGCGGGCGTGATATCGTCCCCGAGATGGAGATCCTCGGACCCGAACGACTGCAAGGCCAGGGGCTCGATCCGGACCAGGAAGAATCCGGCAACCGCGCCATCCTCGCGCTCCTCAGCGATCCCGAGGTCGCCGACCAGACCGATCTGGTGGCCACCTACAGGAAAGGCGAGCGCGGCGAGGCCGGAGCCTACGAGGTGTGGGCGGCCCGCGGCATGGTTCGCTTCCGCCGGCTCTGCCGCGAAGACGGGAGCCTCGACTACGAAATCATCGAGCAGATCGGAGAGAATCCGATCGGCTGTCAGGATCCCCATGCGCTGCGCACCATCGCCGAGGAGAAGGCGGCAGCCCGGGCGTCGGGATTCGATCCGGAGGACCCCGCCCGGCGCTTCATCGCCCCCGAGCAGCAGTCCTATCCGTTCGCCTACGAGCGCTTGGCTCAGCTCTTCGACTCCCCCAACGCGCCGGATCTGGTCCTCTCACCGCGAGACTGGTGCCAGGGGATTCAGCCGGGAATCCACGGTGGCCTCCAGGTGCGTCAAGCGCGGGGGCCGCTCTGGTTCTCAGGCCCCGGGGTGCGCCCCGGCCGACACGAGCTGGCCGCGCGGGCGGTGGACATCGCACCGACCTGCCTGGCCGCCCTCGGCTTCCCCTTGATCGACGGCGCGGATGCCAGCGGGCGCACCTCTGGCGAACGGGGTGTGCCGCCCGACGTGCTGCTGGCGCGACAGGATGGCCGCATCCTCACCGAAATTCTCGATCTATCCGACAACTCACCGAATCGGCTCTATATTTTCCTGGTCGACGGAATCCACCCGACGGAGCTCGAGGACCGGCTCGAGAGCGATCCCGAGGCCCTCCCCAACCTGCGAAGGCTCCGGAGAGGGGCCGCCGTCCTAGCCTCCGGATCGATCGTGAACTTTCCCTCGATCACCTGGCCGAGCCACACGGCGATCGGCACCGGCGCCTGGTGCGGTCACCACGACGTGGTGAACCTGACATACTACCTGCGCGAGAGGCGCGAGATCGTCTCGCCCCAGGGTCAGCTGAACTACACCGAGGGATTCGTGAGCCCGAGCGTCGAGGGACTCTACGAGGCCTTCCACCGGGTGAAGGGCGAGGAGAGCCTGACCGCGGCCATCCACGCTCCCTTCGGCCGCGGGGCCGACCATGCGGTACTGGAGGGCCGCAATCTGGGCAACCGGGCGCGCCTCAAAGCGCTCAACCAGGAGCTCGCCTCCGACCGAAATCCCCGTTGGCGCGCCGACGACCAGGCGACGGTGGAGCGCGAGTCGGTGGCGGACGGCCGCGGCATGGCCCAGGTGATCGAGCTCTTCACCCGGGACGATCTCCCGGCGCCGAGCCTCGTCTGCCACGAGCTCTTCGTGACCGACGGTGCCGGTCACGACTACGGTCCCCACCACGAAGGGCTGCGGGAAGCCCTGGACGAGAGCGATCGCAGGGTCGGTCGCGTACTGGATCTGCTGGAGAAGCTGGGTCTCTTCGACGAGACCCTCTTCGTGGTGACCTCGGACCACGGCATGGCGCCCCAGGACGTGGCGCTCCGCGCCAATCCGGCCCGGCAGGTGGAGCGGATCGGCATGGCGGCGAAGGTCGCCGAGCCGATGATCTGGCTTCAGGACATGGCCGTCACCGTCGAGCGCGCCGCCGACGGCCGCACCGGTCGTGTGATCGTCACCGAGTGCGACGCGCTGCCCTCGGGCGAGCGCCCGGCGCTGGAAGGCGCGGAGGTGATCGTGGAGCTCCACGAGGGGGAGGCGGCCCGTGCCCGCGAGCTGGTGCGCGGTCGCACCGGAGCGGGGGGAGTGTTCGGCTTCTCGACCCCCTCGGAGATCGCGTCGGAGCGCATCGCGCTCTCGGTGCGCCAGAAGGGCTTCAACCCGCGCCGGGTCCGCCTGGACGGCAAGCGCCTGGCCCTCGACCTGCGCGCCGCTCTCTACGGAACGTGAGCTGGCAGTTCTGGATCGATCGAGGCGGCACCTTCACCGACTGCATCGGCATCGCGCCCGACGGAAGCCTCCACACCACCAAGCTGCTCTCCTCGGACACGGCGCCCGTGGAGGCGATCCGAGACCTCCTCGAGAGGACCGGTGCGTGGGCGCCGGGCGAGCCTCCCCCGCCCTGCACGGTCAAGCTGGGGACCACGGTGGCCACCAACGCGCTGCTCGAGCGGCGCGGTGCGCGCACGCTGCTGGTCACCAGCCCAGGCCTGGGAGATCTCCTCGAGATCGGAACCCAGGCGCGCCCCGAGCTCTTCGAGCTCCAGATCCGCAAGCCGAGCCCGCTCCACGAGCGGGCCGTCGAGCTCCCGGGCCGGGTCGGGCCAGGCGGCGGAGAGCTGGAGCCCCTCGATGAGGCCTCGGCGAGGGAGGCCCTCGCCGAGGCCCTGCGCGAAGGACTCCACTCGGCGGCGATCGTCGGAATCCACTCCTACGCGGACCCGACACTCGAGATGCGGCTGGTCGAGATCGCACGGGAGATCGGCTTCCCCTATGCCGTGGCGTCGTCGGAGATCGCGCGGGAGATGGGAATGCTCGCCCGCGGCGAGACCGCCACCGCCGACGCGTATCTCACGCCACTGCTTCAGGCCCACGTGCGCGCGCTGGAGAGCGCTCTCCCAGCCGCGCGCCTCGCCTTCATGCAGTCGTCCGGGGGGCTCACCGATGCCAGGCGCTTCCGCGGCCCGGGGGCCCTGCTCTCGGGCCCGGCCGGCGGCGTCGTCGGTGCGGCCCGGGTCGCGGCGGAGGCAGGCTACGCCAGCGCGGTCGGCTTCGACATGGGCGGAACCTCCACCGACGTCTCCCTGATCCAGGGGGGCCAGTGCGAGCGGGCCTTCGAGACCACCGTCGCGGGCGTCCGGATCAAGGCCCCGATGCTGCGCATCCACACCGTCGCCGCCGGTGGGGGCTCGCTCTGTCGCTTCGACGGCTTCCGCCTCACCGTCGGGCCGGAGAGCGCCGGCGCCGATCCCGGTCCCCTCTGCTACGGAAAGGCCGGTGCAGCGATGGACTCCGCGCCGCCCGCGCGCAGCTCGGCGCCGCCGCCAGATGGTGGAGCCTCCGAGGGACTCGCCCTCACCGACGTCAACCTGTTCCTGGGACGCATCCAGCCCGAGCGCTTTCCCTTCCCTCTGCACGCCTCGCCGGTGGAGGCGGTCCTCGCCGCCCTGGAGGGGAAGCTCCGCGAGGCCGGACACGCTCTTGCGGGGGACGAGATCGCGGCGGGCTTCGTCGAGATCGCCAACGCCAGCATGGCCCAGGCGATCCAGGAGGTCTCCGTCGGGCGGGGCGTCGACCCGCGCGGTTGCGTCCTCGTGGGCTTCGGCGGAGCGGGTGGCCAGCACGTCTGCGCCCTGGCGAGGCGACTGAGGATCCCGACCATCCTGCTCCACCCCCACGCCGGCCTGCTCTCGGCCTTCGGGATCGGGATTGCCGAGGTGAGCTGGGATGGCCAGCGCGACGCGGGTCGGCAGCACCTGGGCGACGCCGGCGCTCCGCCCGAGGCGGTCGGGGCGGCGCTGGCCGCGCTGCAGGACCAGGGAGGGAGAGCGCTCGAGAGCGAGGGCACCGACCGGGATCGAATCGCGGTCGACCGGATCCTCGACCTCCGCTATGCCGGCGCCGAGACGGCGCTCGCGGTGGCGGAGCCCGAGAGCGGTGACTACGCCGCCGCCTTCGCCGCTGCCCATCAGGCTCGCTTCGGCTACACGCGGCCGGGCCGTCCGATCGAGATCGTGACCGCCAGGGTGCGCGCCCATGCACCCGATCCGAGGGTGGCGTCGACGCAGACCCGGGCCGGGACGGGCGCTGACACGCCGCTCCCCCGCCGTCAGGCGAACGCCTGGTTTCCGGAGATCGGCCGCCGCGACGTCCCCGTCTACGACCGCGAGGTCCTGCGCTTCGCCGACCAGATCGAGGGGCCGGCCATCGTGCTCGAGAGTACCGGTACGGTGGTCCTCGATCCGGGCTTCCGCGCCCGGGTCGATCGCCGAGGCGTCCTGGTCGTGGAAGACACCGGAGCACCCCGGAGCCGGCGAAAGGTGGATCTCTCGACGGCGGATCCGGTGCGCCTGGAGGTCTTCGGCAACCGCTTCATGTCCATCGCCGAGCAGATGGGCGCCGTGCTGCGCAACACCGCGCTCTCCACCAACATCAAGGAGCGCCTCGACTACTCGTGTGCGGTCTTCGATCGCGAGGGCGGGCTGGTCGCCAACGCCCCCCACATCCCCGTGCACCTGGGAGCCATGGGAGCGACGGTGCGCGCGGTGCTCGAAGCCATTCCGGACCTCGCCCCGGGCGATGCGATCATCACCAACGATCCGGCGGAGGGGGGATCCCACCTTCCCGACGTCACGGTGGTGACTCCGGTCTTCCTCGACGGGACGCTGCGCTTCTTCGTGGCGAGCCGTGGCCATCACGCCGATCTCGGCGGGACCACCCCCGGCTCGATGCCGGCCGACTCCCGCTGTCTCGAGGAGGAGGGCGTGGTGTTCCGGGCCTTTCCGCTGGTGCGGGCCGGGCGCTTCGACGAGGCGCGGGTGCGCCGGCTGCTCACGCAGGCCCGCCATCCGGCCCGCAACCCGGACGACAACGTGGCCGACTTCGAGGCCATGGTCGCGGCAAACCGGGCCGGGGAGCGCCTGCTCCGCGAGATGGTCGGCGAGCAGGGCCTCGCGGCGGTGGCGATCACCATGGGCCAGCTCCAGCAGGGGGCGGCCGCCAAGGTCTCCCGCGAGATCGCCCGGCTCGGCGACGGCGACCACGTCTTCGAGGATCGCCTCGACGATTTGACACCGATCCGTGTCCGTCTCCAGGTGAGAGGCGGCCGCATGCGCATCGACTTCGCGGGCACCGGTGCCGCGGTGGCCGGGAACCTGAACGCGCCCCGGGCGGTGGTGGAGTCCGCCGTGATCTACGTGCTGCGCTGCCTGGTGGCCGAGCGGATTCCCCTGAACGGGGGCTGCCTGGCGCCGGTGGAGATCGCGATTCCCGAGGGCTGCCTCCTCGATCCGCCTCCCGGTGCCGCCGTGGTGGGCGGCAACGTGGAGACCTCCCAGCGGATCGTCGACGTCCTCCTCGGCGCCATCGGCCGGGTGGCGGCGAGCCAGGGCACCATGAACAACGTGGCCTTCGGTAACGATCGCTTCGGCTACTACGAGACGATCGGTGGCGGAGGGGGTGCGGGTGATGGTTTCGACGGCGCCTCCGGTGTTCACACCCACATGACCAACACCCGCATCACCGATCCCGAGGTGTTGGAGGCCCGCTATCCCGTGAGGCTGGAGCGATTCGCCTTCCGGAAGGGATCGGGTGGCGCCGGGCGCTGGAGGGGCGGCGACGGGCTGGTGCGCTGTTACCGATTCCTGGCGCCGCTCACCGTCTCGCTCCTGACCGAGCGCCGGAACACCCGACCCTACGGCCTTCGCGGGGGGGAGCCGGGGCTCGCCGGGCGAAACCGCCTGCGCCGCGCGCGCGGGGGCGAGGAGGACCTGCCGGGTCGAGCGACGCTGCGCGTGGAGGTCGATGACCTGCTGGTGATCGAGACCCCGGGAGGGGGAGGCTACGGTAGATCCACCCCTTCCGAGGCTTCCGAGGACAGCCTTGCAGGTTCCGCGCCCGGTGCGTAATTTCCGCCAAGCGTGGGCGCGTAGCTCAGTTGGCAGAGCAAGGGACTCTTAATCCCTAGGTCGAAGGTTCGAGCCCTTCCGCGCTCACCACGCCACCACTGACTGCCAACGACTGGATTCCGCTAGGCTATCGGCACCGAGCCGGGGTGGCGGAACTGGTAGACGCAGTGGCCTTAGGAGCCATTGTCTTCGGACGTGCAGGTTCGAGTCCTGTCCCCGGCACCAATTCCGGTACCCGTTGCAGGAGAGGTGATGGCTGCCACCGAGAACTCGTCGCTCACCGTTTCCACGACCGCGCCGAGTTCCGTCACCCGGACCCTCGAGGTCGAAGTCGATGCCAAGCGGGTGCGCAAGGTCTTCGATCGCGCCTATCGCGATCTGGGCCGCCGTGTTCGCGTGCGCGGATTTCGGCCCGGCAAGGCGCCGCGTTCGGTTCTCGAGAAGCTCTACGGCGCCTCCATGGTCGAGGAGATCGAGCAGGCCCTGGTCGCGGAGACCCTTCCCGAAGCGGTGGACCGGAGCGGAATCGCTCCGGTCAACGAACCTTCCGTCGGTGCCGAGGCGCCAGCGGTCGACGCACCGTTTCGATACAGGGCGAGTGTCGAGGTAAAGCCCGAGATCAGCCTGCCCGAGCTCGCCGGGCTCCCGGCGAGCCGCCCGGCAGTGGTGGTCGGCGTCGAGGATGTCGAAGAGGAGCTCGAGGCGCTCCGAGAGCGCCGCGCTCCCCTGGCGGACGAGCCGGAGGGGATCGCCGCCGCGCCGGGCCACACGCTCGTCATCGACTACTCTGGCACGATCGACGGCCAGGCCTTCGACGGGGGCAGCGCGGAGGGTGCGATCCTGGAGCTCGGCACAGGGCGCTTCATCCCCGGCTTCGAGGAGCAGCTCGAGGGAGCCACCGCCGGAGAGGACCGGCAGGTCCGGGTGCGCTTCCCCGACGACTATGGCGCGGAGCATCTCGTTGGCAAGGAGGCGGTGTTTACCGTGCACGTGGTGCGGGTGCAGCGGCGCGACCTTCTCGAGCTCGACGACGCCTTCGCAAAGGAGCTCGGGGAGTTCGAAACCATGGAGGAGCTGCGCGGCCGGATTCGCGCGGATCTCTTGGCGGTGCGCGAGCGCGCGGCCCGGGCGACGCTGCGCCGGACTCTCATGGACGCGCTGATCGAGCGGACCGCGTTCGATGTCCCGCCGAGCATGGTGGAGCGGCGCCTCGAGCAGCGGCTCACCATGGCGCGACAGCAGCTCGGCCGGGCGATTCCCGAGGGTGAGCTCGACGAACGCCTGGCCGAGTGGCGCGAGCAGTGGCGGCCGGGCGCCGAGCGGGATGTTTGCGAGTCGCTTCTCCTGGAAGCGGTCGCGCGCGAAGAAGGCTGCGAGGTCGAGGGCAGCGAGGTCGATGAGCGGATCGAGCAGATGGCGCGGGAACAGGGAATCGATCCGGCGCGGCTGCGGCAAGCCTACGGAGAGCGGGGCATGCTCGACGCCCTGCGCGCCCAGATGGTCGAGGACAAGGCGCTTGAATTCCTCATCTCTGAGGCTAAAGTCGAAGAGTCTACGGGCACTTAGCTCCCGTTCCTAGGTTCGGCGCGCGTCTGGGGGGACGCGAACGACCCGCTCGGGCTGTTACAATTCATCGCTGGAATGAGTGACAATGCACCGGATTCGGTGTGATTCCGGGAGGGGCATTCATGCCTCTGGTTCCCATCGTCGTCGAGCAGGATCATCGGGGCGAGCGCGCCTACGACATCTACTCCCGCCTGCTCAAGGATCGGATCATCTTCATCGGTGGCAACATCGACGACGACACGGCGAATCTCGTGATCGCCCAACTGCTGTTCCTGGAGGCCGAGGACCCCGAGCGCGACATTCATCTCTACATCAACTCCCCGGGCGGCTCGGTCACGGCCGGCCTCGCGATCTACGACACCATGCAGTACGTGCGGGCGAGCATCTCGACCTTCTGCGTGGGTCAGGCCGCCTCCATGGGCGCGTTGCTTCTCGCCTGCGGAACGCCGGGCAAGCGCATCGCTCTTCCCAACTCCCGGATCATGATCCACCAACCCTGGGGGGGTGTGCAGGGACAGGCCACGGACATCGACATCCAGGCGCGAGAGCTCCTCAAGATTCGAGAGCGCCTGAATGAAATCCTCTCCCGTCACATCGGGGTTCCGCTGGAGCAGATCGCCAAGGACACCGACCGCGACTACTATATGTCTGGAGAAGAGGCCCGCGAATACGGACTCGTCGATCAGGTAGTCACGCACCGTCCCCCGGCGGGGGGATCGGGCGATGGCTCGAAAGGACCTTCGGTAGTGCCCTCGGGGGAGAAGTCGTGAAGAAGCGCGACGACAACGCCAATCTGTCGTGTTCCTTCTGCGGGAAGAGCCAGAAGGAAGTTCGCAAGTTGATCGCCGGCCCCACGGTGTACATCTGCGACGAGTGCATCGAGCTCTGCAACGACATCATCGCCGAGGAATACGGAGAGGAGGATTCGGGTGGCGAGGACTCACACGTCCCGAAGCCCAGGGAGATCAAGCACACCCTCGACGATTACGTGGTGGGTCAGGATCGGGCCAAGAAGACCCTCGCCGTCGCCGTCCACAATCACTTCCGCCGGGTGGAGAGCCAGAGCTGCGTGGGCGACGTCGAGCTGCAGAAGGCCAACATCATGCTGCTGGGGCCGACGGGCTGCGGAAAGACCCTCCTGGCGCAGACGCTGGCCAAGATCCTCGACGTGCCCTTCACGATCGCCGATGCCACCACCCTCACCGAGGCGGGCTACGTGGGCGAGGACGTCGAGAACATCATCCTCAACCTGCTGCAGGCGGCGAACTACGACGTCGAGCAGGCCCAGCGGGGCATCATCTACATCGACGAGATCGACAAGATCGCGCGCAAGAGCGAGAACCCCTCCATCACCCGCGATGTCTCCGGTGAGGGTGTCCAGCAGGCGCTGCTCAAGATCATCGAGGGGACGATGGCGAGCGTTCCCCCCAAGGGGGGGCGAAAGCACCCGCAGCAGGAGTTTCTCCAGATCGATACCTCCAACATTCTCTTCATCTGCGGCGGTGCGTTCGTGGGGCTCGAGCAGATCATCCAGCGCCGAATCGGGGTGAAGGGAATCGGGTTTGGAGCCGATATCCAGATCAAGGACGATCGGAGGCTCGGAGAAGTGCTGCGGGGGGTACAGGCGGAGGATCTGCTCAGATTCGGGTTGATCCCCGAGTTCATCGGCCGCGTACCCGTGATCGCCACGCTCGACGAGCTGGATGACAGTGCCCTGATCGACATCCTCACCAAGCCCAAGAACGCGCTGGTGAAGCAGTACCAGAAGCTCTTCGAGTTCGAGGGCGTGGGACTGCGCTTCACCGACGGCGCGCTGCGCGCGGTGGCGCGGAGGGCCACGGAAAGGAAATCCGGGGCCCGAGGACTGCGATCGATCCTCGAGGTGGCGATGCTGGATCTCATGTACGACATCCCCTCGAGGGACGACATCGAGGAGTGCGTGGTCAGCGAGGAGGTAATCCAGCAGGGGCACGAGCCGTTGCTGGTGTTCAAGCGGGAGGCCGAGTCCGCATAGGCGCAGGTGCGGTCCGAGCGGCGGGAGAAGCCAACGAATGTCCTTCTTCAAGAACGGCGAGGAATCGAACGGGACCCCCCCGGCCCCGGGAGGTGAATCACGGGTCGTTCCGCTGCTTCCGCTGCGCGACATCGTGGTCTTCCCGAACATGGTGGTGCCGCTCTTCGTCGGGCGTCCCAAGTCGATCAAGGCCCTGGAGGATGCGGTGGCCCACGGCCGCGAGCTGCTGCTCTCCGCTCAGCGCGTGGCCGCCAAGGACGAGCCTGAGGAGGACGACATCTACCGGGTCGGCACGCTCGGCTCGATCATTCAGCTGCTGCGCCTGCCCGATCAGACCGTGAAGGTGCTGGTCGAGGGCAAGTCCCGTGCCTCGATCCGGGCCTTCACCCAGAACGAGCCCTACTTCGCCTGTGACATCGAGCTGTTGGAGGAGAGCGAGTCGCAGACGACGGAGCTGGAGGCCCTGGTGCGGAGCATCCACTCCACCTTCGAAAACTACGTCAAGCTCAACAAGAAGGTGCCGCCGGAGGTCTCGAGCAACGTCGGACAGCTCAAATCGGCCTCGCGCCTCGCCGACACCATCGCGACCCACCTGAATCTGAAGCTGGAGGATCGCCAGAAGCTCCTGGAGCTGGTCGATTCGGCCAAGCGCCTCGAGGAGGTCTTCGGTCTCATGCAGGCCGAGATCGAGGTGCTCGAGGTGGAGAAGCGCATCCGGGGTCGGGTCAAGAAGCAGATGGAGCGCTCCCAGAAGGAGTACTACTTAAACGAGCAGATGCGCGCGATCCAGAAGGAGCTCGGCGATCGGGACGACTTCAAGAACGAGGTCCAGGAGCTCGAGGAGCAGCTCCGGGCCAAGAAGATGCCCGACGAGGCGCGCGAGCGGGGCGAGAAGGAGATCCGCAAGCTCAAGATGATGTCGCCCATGAGCGCCGAGGCGACCGTGGTGCGCAACTACATCGACTGGATGCTCTCGCTCCCCTGGCGCGAGTACAGCGAAGAGAACTCCGACGTCGTCGAGGCAGAGCGGATCCTGAACGAGGATCACTTCGGGCTGGAGAAGCCGAAGGAGCGGATCCTCGAGCACCTGGCCGTGCATGTCCTGGTCGAGAGGATGAAGGGTCCCATCCTGTGTCTGGTGGGTCCGCCGGGAGTCGGAAAGACCTCGCTCGGCAGATCGATCGCCCGGGCCACCGGCCGCGACTTCGTCAGGATCAGTCTCGGCGGCGTTCGCGACGAGGCCGAGATCCGCGGTCACCGGCGCACCTACATCGGAGCGCTCCCCGGCAAGGTGATCCAGGGGATCAAGAAGGCGGGCACCAGCAACCCGATCTTCCTGCTCGACGAGGTGGACAAGATGTCGATGGACTTCCGCGGCGATCCCTCATCGGCGCTGCTGGAAGTGCTCGATCCCGAGCAGAATCACACCTTCAACGACCACTACCTGGATCTGGACTACGACCTCTCCCGGGTGATGTTCGTGTGCACCGCCAACGTGCTGCACCAGATTCCGAGGCCCCTCCAGGACCGCATGGAGATCATCCAGCTCCCCGGATACATCGAATCGGAGAAGCTACAGATCGCCAAGGACTTCCTGGTGCCGAAGCAACTGGAGGCCAACGGCCTGGACGAGAGCCACATCCAGTTCACCGACGCGGGGATCCTCGAGGTGATGCGGCACTACACCCGGGAGTCCGGCGTCCGGAACCTGGAGCGGGAGATCGCCTCGCTCTGCCGGAAGGTGGCCCGGCAGGTGGTGACGGAGGGTGAGAGCGCCAAGAAGACCAAGATCACGCCGGCGGCGGCAAAGCGCCTTCTCGGTGTCCGCAAGTATCGCCACAGCCAGGTCGAGGAGCAGGATCGCATCGGGCTCTGCAACGGCCTCGCCTACACCGAGGTGGGAGGCGAGATCCTCCACACCGAGGTGGCGGTCACGACGGGCAAGGGCAAGCTCCTGATCACCGGACGCCTCGGCGAGGTGATGCAGGAGAGCGCCAACGCGGCGATGTCCTACGTGCGCTCCCGGAGCAAGCAGCTGGGTCTCACCCCGGATTTCTACTCCCACGTGGACGTCCACATCCACGTTCCCGAGGGCGCGACTCCCAAGGATGGGCCCTCGGCGGGAATCACCATCGCCACCGCGATCGCCTCGGCGCTCACCAGGGTGCCGATTCGCTCGAACGTCGCGATGACCGGTGAGATCACTCTGCGCGGCCGGGTGCTGCCCGTCGGCGGCCTCAAGGAGAAGATGATCGCGGCCCACCGCGGCGGCATCGACACCGTCTTGATCCCCAAGGAGAACGAGAAGGATCTCAAGGAGATCCCGGCGCAGATCAAGCGGAGCGTGAAGATCATCATGGTCGACCACATGGACGAGGTGCTCGGGAGCGCCCTGGCCCTGGAGGACGCCGAGACGTTCCTGCAGGAGGGCGACCACGCCATCGACAACATCTTCGAGGTTCCGGCCCACGACGGTTCCGGGGACGATCTGACGACCCCGGCCGGCGTCAACTGATCCCGCGCTCGTTTGAGTGGGCGTGTAGCTCAGCTGGAAGAGCACCTGGTTTACACCCAGGCGGTCGGCGGTTCGAGTCCGTCCGCGCCCACCAGCGCAACCTGCTTGTTTCCGTTGGCGTTCTCCGCCGAAGTCGCGCCTCTGGTCACAGGGTCGGGGATCCCAGGGACAACCCCCCGGAATACAAAGGCTTTACGTGGGAAAGCCGAGCTCGAGCGTTTGGCGCCCCAGGGTTCGAGGCGCCGATCATAAAAACTGGTATTCAGTCCATATGATCTGCTATTCAGTCTTTTCATGCTCGAGGGAATCTTCGGGAACCGAACGGCGGAGAAGGTCCTGCTCTACCTGGAGCAGTACAGCGAGGGGTACGCGCGCGCCATCGCCGCGACCTTCGACGATGTCTCGGTGAGCATGGCCTTGGCGCAGCTGAAGCGCTTCGAGGCCGCTGGCTTGCTCGTCAGCCGAAGGCAGGGGCGGACGTTGCTGTTCTCGTGGAACCCGCGCTACTTCATCCTCGATGAGGTGCGCGCGCTCCTGCGCAAGGCGCTGGCGGCCCTCCCTCCCTCCGAGAGGCGGCGCTACTTCAGCGAGCGCCGTAGACCCCGCCGGTCCGGCAAACCGAAGTGACCACGGTCGCGCGCGATCACACCCTCGAGGAAATCGCCGCCGTGGTGTGTGAGGCGCTGGATCGCGCCGGGATCCTTGTCGTCCTGTCGGGCGGAGCCGTCGTCTCCATCTACTCGGACAACGCCTACGAGTCCTTCGACCTCGACTTCGTTCGACAGGGCGTGGCCCGGAAGGTCGATGGGGTGATGAACGAGCTCGGCTTCCGTCGTCAGGGGCGCCACTGGATCCACCCGGACTCCCCCTTCTGGGTCGAGTTCCCGCCTGGCCCCGTCCAGGTCGGGGACGCCATCGTCAGTGAGTTTGCCGAGCTGCGAACCCGAGTCGGAACGCTTCGTCTACTGGCGCCAACCGAATGCGTCATGGATCGACTCGCCGGGCACTACCATTGGGACGACCCCCAGTGTCTCGATCAAGCGATCGAGGTCGCGCGCCGCCATTCGATCGACCTCGAGCGGATCGAGAGCTGGTCTCGCGCCGAGCGGTCCCTCGAGAAGTTCAGGCGGTTCCGAGAACGTCTTCGAGAAGAGGGCCGGAGTCCCCGGTAAACCGTTGCCTGGCGAGACGAATGCGGCGGTGCTTAGGCGTTCTGGCGGAGGGACGGGACTCAAACCCGGATCCGGGTTCGGCACGCCGTCTCCGTCGGGATCGCTCACGTTGGCCGGGCACCCTCCTGGCTCGCCGGTGCACTCGCTCCAGACCGACTGTCCTCCGTCGAAGTCGACCAGTCCGGGATTCGGATCCTGCCCCAGGTCGTTGTTGATGCCATCCTGGCAATGGGGGTCCTCGATCATCGACAAAGCGTCCCTGCAACCCGGATCGTCCGGATAGTCGATGAAGCTGTCTCCGTCGTTGTCGAGGCCGTCGCTGCAGGCGGGGATCCGAGTCGCCGAGACACGGAGCTCTGCAGCTTCGGCTGTATCGACGATCCATGCCCCTCGTCAAACCTTCTCCAGATCCACCCGGACCGCGCGATCCGCCGGGATCGGCTGCCAGGAGAAGGGCCGATACTTGAGATGTCCGTAGTTGCCCACCAGGCCCAGCCACTTCACCTGACCGATCTCCAGATCCGACTGGCTGTACCAGTTCTCGTGCATGTAGGGCTCGAACCCGTTGTAGAGAATCACCTGACCCGGCCGGCACGAAGGCGTCACCTTTGTGGCGATCAAGACCTCACCCACATCGTTCACCATCTTGATCTTCTCGCCGTTGCCGATCCCGAGATCCGCCGCGTCGCGGTCGTTGATGAAGAGGAAAGGCTCCCCCCGGTGGGTGTTCTGGATGATGTTGTTGGTCAGGTTCATCGAGTGGATGCTCCATCGGTTGTGGCCACTCGTCATCAGGAACCTGCGCTTCGGCCCGCCGTGCGGCGGTGAATCCTTGTGGCAGGGCAACTCCTCCCCCGCCTCCAGGAACCACTCGTGATCGAAGTAATACTGGGCCCTCCGCACCAGCGTGTCGTACGGAACCTTGTCTTCGGTATGCCAGCGGAGCGGGTTGTGTACCTCGTCCGGCCGGATCGTCGAGCCCTGGGAATGACCGTGTCCCGCGGTCCCCCACCCGACGAAGCGGATCATTCCCTTCTCGCGCCAGGTCTCGAGGTTGCTTCCCTTGGGGAGGATTCCGTAGGCCGCCTGGTCTCGGACCACCTCGTCCCAGTAGTCGTCCTCGTCGCGGATCGCCCCGTTCAGAGTCACGCGCTCGAAGAGGTCCTCGAGGTTCTCCACCACGCCCTTGGGGCTCTTGACCTCCTTGATTCCCCTCTTGAGCGCCTGCTGCTGCAGCTTCTCCACCATGCGCAGGCCGATCTCACGATCCGGCAGCGCCTCTCCCACCGGCTGCGTCGCGCGGTCGGTCAGCACGTAGTGCAGGTGGTGTACCGACGGCATGCTGTGGCCGATCTTCTCGTAGTGCTGGGCGGCGGGCAGGATGTAGTCGGAGTAGAGCCCGGTCGTGGTGATCCGGTAGTCGACCGAGACGATCATCTTGAGCTTCGGCCAGAGGTGCTCGAGCAGCATGACCTGCCCGCCCCGCTGGCGGCGCAGGAGGTTCCCCCCGGATTCGAAGAGAACCCGGGGCTCCACCTCCTGATACTTCTTCGCGTAGCTGGCATCCCACCAGCCCTTCTCGACCGCCTCGTTCATGTACTCGTCGAAGCTCCGCTTCATCGACGGGTCGCAGTTGTCGGGATGGTTCCACCGATCCTTGTAGCCGTACTGGTAGTACCAGAGGAAGGCAGGAGGGAAGATGTTGCCCAGGCCCCCCAGTTCGGAGGCCATCTGGGCGCCGCGGTTGGAGATCATCTCCGGCGTCAGGGTCGGATCGGACCGCTGCACCATGCGACGCATCGCGATGAGCCCGGCGTAGAACTCCTGCGCCGCCTCCTGGCCGGCGCGCCCCTTGCGATTCATGAAGGCCACGCCGTCGAAGCCCATGATGGCCCACGAGCGGGTCCCGGTTCCCTTCTTGCCCCAGTTGCCCGTGAGACCGAGCAGGAGCGCCATCGCCCGCTCCATCAGGTCGCCGTGGTAGTACTTCCCCGAGTTCCACCCGATGAAGATCTTGGTCTTCCGCGTCGCCACCTTCCGCGCCAGCGTTCGGATGTTGTCCGGGCTGATCTCACAGATCTCGGTCGCCTTCTCCGGCGTGTACTCCGCCAGCCGACGCTTCAGGCGCTCGAAGACCGGCTCCACCTCCACCCGGCTTCCGTCCTTCAGGGTGGCCTCGAACTTCCCCTCCAGGGCCGGATCCAGTCCCATCGTCGCCAGCGTCGCCAGCGGCGCCGGAGAGAGCGCCTCCGTCAGCGTGTCCCACCAGTAGAACTGGTCCTCTCGCTCCCCCTCGCTCACCTCGTTGCCGCGCAGATAACGCCCGTTGTCCGTCCTGACCAGGAGCGGCATGTCCGTCTGCTCCTGCACGAACTGCTTGTCGTAGAGCTCGCCGTCCACGATCACCTTGCACATCGCCAATGCGAGGGCCGCGTCCGTCCCGATTCGCACCGGGAGGTGGTAGTCCGCGTGAATCGCCGACGGACTGTAGTCGGGGGCGATCGTCACCACCTCGCCGCCGTTGTACCGCGACTCGGCGATGTAGTGGTACCAGTGGATGTTGGTGTAGACGGGATTCGCGTGCCAGATGAGGGTGAGATCGGCGAGGAACCAATCGTCCATCGACGCGGTGGGATTGAAGAGCCCCCACGTCATGTGCCACCCGGGACTGAAGTCGTGAAACTCCGCATTGCCGTCCGTCGTGGGCCACCGCAGTACGTTGGCGAAGAGGCGAGACTGCTGTGCCCCGACCTCGGGTGTGAGCAGCGTGAGGATCGATTCCGAGCCCTGCTCCTCGACGGCGTCGAGCATCGCATCGGCGATGTCGGTGAGCGCCTCATCCCAGGAGACGCGCTCGAACTTCCCCAGCCCGCGCTCGCCGACGCGCTTGAGCGGATGCGTCACCCGGTCGGGCGAGTAGTGACAGTGACTCCAGCAGGCCCCCTTCTGACAGCCCATCGGGTTCATGTCCGGAATGCCCGGCTCGATCTCCGGCCAGTTCCCCGCCTGCTCTTCGCGAACGATCTTCCCGTCTTTGGTGTAGACGTGAAAGGGGCATCCTCCCGGGTAGCAGTCCACCGAGTGGCTCCCCCAGGTCACCTTGTCCCAGGTCCACTTCTCTCGATACCTGTCGGCCCAGGCGCCCTTGGCACGGGTGGGTCTCTCTGCTGCAGCTGCCATGGCTGCCTCCCATTCGCGACCGGGATGAACGGAACTGAAGTACGTACTCTAGTCCTTCGTGTTGATACTCTAGACCCTGCCGGATGTCGACCTTGCCGACGCTGGTGATCGACGGCGATCGTGATCCATGGGTGCCAGTGGAGCACGGCAAGGACACGGCCGAGGCCGTGCAGAGCGCAGAGCTCCTGATCATCGAGCGCATGGGACACGAGCTCCCACGGGAGGCGTAGGCCACCCGTGTATCTGCAATCGTGACACATACGAGAAGGACGCAGTGGAGCGAAGCGCGGGGGTGAAGGTTCATCGAGTTCACCGCGCGCAAGCTCGTCGAAGCCCCGGAGCTTCAGGTGACCAGCCTGCGTCCGAGCCAGGATCAGATCGTCTACCGCTTCCGGGCCAGCGGCTGATTCGCCCCCTCGGCCGGTCCCCTGCGCTTTCCCTCTTACTCCGAGCTATCTTTCCGCGCGGCGCTCGTTCTGCTAAGCAACGGCGCTGTGCCACCCGGGGGGCGGTAGTTCAATTTGGTTAGAGCGCCGGCCTGTCACGCCGGAGGTTGCGGGTTCGAGTCCCGTCCGCCCCGCCATAAGTACCTGAAATAATTAGGCCTTTTCGGTCGGTTTCCGGCGGGTGCCAAGCGGGTGCCAAATCTTGGCCGGGTTGATCACGGCCTTCTCCGCCGGAAGATGTCATCGACGCGGGTGTGCCGGTCAATAAGGTCATCTTGGCCCGAAGCCATCTCCGCAGGCCGGCCAGCGATGGGCCGATGGATGGGAAGACCGCCGGGTGATGCAGTGTTCTTCGATAGCCGTCGCGTCCGGTGCGCTCCTCTGAGCGTTGCCCGACGACTCGCGGGCTTGCAGATCCAGAGGCTCGAAGCTGATCGGAGTTCAGGCGGCGCGTCGGTATCGGTGGTGGAGACCGCCAACCTGGGGCTCGGCGACGATCCGCCCCTGGCTCGGTGGTTCTATCTCCCGCGGACGGGGTGCGTTGCCTTCGAGGGACTGGTGGGGCCGCGAGTCGT
>Ga0255055_10000916_pt1 | contig 22472 bp, 29 predicted proteins | sample JV7_2_27_MG_FD_188633 | JGI IMG/M metagenome (GOLD analysis project Ga0255055, IMG submission 188633) | Seawater microbial communities from Jervis Inlet, British Columbia, Canada - JV7_2_27 | ecosystem: Environmental > Aquatic > Marine > Inlet | place: Canada: British Columbia | collected...
GCCAACATGCTGAATTTAACGGCCAGCCCTGCGCTATCCATTTTGATATGGATCGTATTGTTTTTGGCCGCACTTTATTTTGCTCGCAGACCGTTTCACAGGGCGGTGATGTCGTTTAGCAAAATCATTTACAACGCCATGCGCTTTACTTCAGCCTCGGTGCTGTCGGCGGAAAAAAGACTGGTACAGCGAAATCGGGAAGTGCTGATGGCAGCCGGCCTGGAAAACGCCGAGCGCATGGTCGAAAGGGAATTTGACCGTCTCGGCGCAGCGGTTACCAGAGACCTGGAAGGATATCCCAATGTGCATCGCCAGCTGTCGGAGGTAACTACCAAGCTGGATGAAGATTACACCAGCAGTGCTGATGTACCGCCGTCTTTACCGAACTGGATGCCGATTATCGAATCCATTGCCAAAATCAAGCATAGCGGGGATTCGATGGTCGCCAATATGCTGGCGGAGATCAACCGCTCGCTGACCGATCAGCACAAAAAGGCCATCGAAGACTATCGTAACTCCACGGCTGCACGTCATGCGATCTTAAACAAGATGATGCCGTTCTGGCGCAAAGTCGAAAAATCTTTAGCCAGCATTTCAAAATCCATCAGTAACATAAAAAAACGGTCCAAAACTGTCGATCACTACATGGATGAGTACGAGCAAATTCGCTCCAAGACCGACAGAGCGGCACGCGCCCTGTCGACGTCATCGCTGACGCAATTTGCAATCGCCGGGTTGGTGCTGTTGATTGCCATCGGCGGTGCCATCATCAATTTTAACCTGATTGCATTGCCGATGTCGGAAATGGTCGGCGGCGCCAGTTATATCGGCCCTTACAAAACCTCTGATGTTGCCGGACTGGTCATCATCCTGGTGGAGTTGACCATGGGGCTGTTTTTGATGGAATCGTTGCGAATCACACGTTTGTTTCCCATTATCGGTGCCATGGATGACAAAATGCGTGGCCGGATGATAGTGATCACCTTTGCCCTGCTGGCCATCCTGGCGGGTGTCGAGTCGGCTCTGGCTTTTATGCGGGACCGCATCGCGCTTGATATGCAAGCCTTACGGCAAACACTGGCCGGGGCGGAGCAGGTCGGGATGTCCAACAGTATGATCCCGACGGTAGGGCAGATGGTCATGGGGTTTATTTTGCCCTTTGCCCTAGCGTTTGTGGCCATTCCACTGGAATCATTTGTTTCTTCCTCCCGCACGGTGCTGGGCGGATTGGTTGCCTGGCTGCTCAGAATCTTTGCGTTTTTACTGCGTCTGCTGGGCAATGTTGGATTTTACACCGGACGCTTCATTGTAAATGTATACGACCTGGCCATTTTCCCGGCCATCTGGCTGGAAAGGATTATTCTGGGCACCAAAGGCAAAAAAATAGACACCCTCGAGGCGGAGAGGCCTGAAGATTCGCCCCTGATCGAGGAGGCCGTTGATATTGATAGTTTCGACAAAACTCTGGAAATAAAGGAGCATCAGGAATGAAAAAACTATTTGTATTAGCCATCGTCTTTTGCATGCTGATTGCGGGCTGCACTGATACCAAAAGTCGCTCCACAGGAGTCTATATGCTATTGGACACCTCCGGCACCTATGCGGTGGAACTGACAAAGGCCCAGAAAATTTTAAATTACCTGCTGGGGGTTCTGGCGCCGGGAGATACACTGGCAGTGGCTCGAATCGATACCGGCAGCTTTAGTGAAAAAGACATTATCGCCAAAATCACTTTTGATGAGCGGCCGTCGCTGGCCAACAACCAAAAACGGGCGTTTATGCAGCAAATCAACACGTTTGTCTCTTCTGTGAAAGGAAGCCCCTACACCGATATCTCCGGTGGAATTTTGCAGGCCATCGAATACTTGAACGAAGCCGGGTCGGGGAAGAAATATGTTTTAATTTTCTCGGATCTTAAAGAAGAACTCGCTAAAGGGTACAAACGCGATATCCCTTTTCAGCTGCCTGATTTTAATGTCATCGCGCTCAATGTAACCAAGCTGCGCGGTGACAACATCGACCCCAAAGAGTATATGGCCCGCGTGGAAGATTGGCGCGACAAGGTGGAAAAAGGCGGCGGTGAATGGGGCATGATCAACGATCTGGAGCGGCTGGATAACATTTTTACCAATTAGCCATACACCCACCCGTCACAATCAAATCGCTTAAACAAAATGCAACCAAGAATAAGGGGAGTAGCGCAATTTAAATGCCTGGTGGTTATGGCGGTGTTAATTGCTGTGGCCGGTTGTGCCACCGAACCGACGATCAGCGACCCGACCCCGCAGAAAATAGGTCAAGCGGTATCGGTGGGCAATCTGGCAAATTCGCAAATTACCGAAGCCAGCGGTCTGGCATCATCACGTCTTTACCCTTCCGTCTTATGGGTCATAAACGACGGCGGCAATGATCCGACGCTCTATGCCGTTGGTATCGATGGGGCGGATCTGGGTGCCTTCAGGGTTGACGGCGCCGGCAATTATGACTGGGAAGCGCTGGCTTCATTTGAGCTGCAGGATACCGCCTACCTCTTAATTGCGGATGTGGGTGACAACTGGGAACAGCGCAAAACCAGTTCCCTTTATGTGGTCGCCGAACCGTCCATAACCAAAATCGGGTTAAGCGATGATGCGGCCGTCAGCGTCGCCTGGCACATTCGCTTCACCTATGAGGATGGGCCCCGCGATTGTGAAGCTGTGGCCGTGGATGCGGCCCGCCGGCGTATTTTGCTGCTAAGCAAGCGCGGCCGGGTGCCAATGCTTTATGAATTACCGCTGCAGCCGACTGAAGATGACGCAATCGCTGTAGCACACCGTTTGACAACGGTTCCGCATTTTACCTGGCCGACAGATATGGACCTGTCACCCGACGGTCGATCGGCAGTGGTGTTGACTTATAACAGCGCCTATCTTTTTTTTCGCAGGCAAAATGAAGATTGGTCAAATGCATTTGAAAAACAACCTCAGCGCCTGCAGTTTTCAAAATTACGCCAGCAGGAGGCCGCCTGTTTTGGGTTTTACGGAAAATCAATCTATTTAACGTCCGAGAAGCTTCCGGCACCGCTGGTACGGATAAGTCTGGAAGCTGAAGCTGAATAATCTCATTGGAAAAGCCGACCAAAACATCACCGTTTAAAATTCGAAACATCCGCTTATTTATTGCCTTTCGGATTTTCTTTAATTGCCGCTTTTATTATCCGGTATTCACCATTTTATTTTTGGACTACGGATTGACCCTTCAGCAGTTTGCCCTGCTCAATGTCGCCTGGGCCGCCACCATCGTGCTGCTGGAGGTGCCATCCGGCGCCCTGGCCGATACAGTGGGCCGCAGGAATTTACTGGTTTTAACCGGTGTTTTGATGGTCATCGAAATGGTCCTGTTGTGTTTTGCACCCCGGGGCAATCCCGGGCTTTTATTTGCCATCTTTCTGGTCAATCGAGTTTTAAGCGGTGCCGCCGAAGCATCTGCCAGCGGTGCAGATGAAGCCATCGCTTACGATACCCTCAAAGAAGAAGGCGATATCAAAGACTGGCCCCGGGTTCTGGAAAAGCAAATGCGCGTTCAGTCTATTGCCTTTATCATCGCCATGAGCCTGGGAGCGGCGGTTTACGATCCGGACCTGATGCAGCGTATGGCCAACTGGCTGGGGTTCAGCTTTCAACTCAACCAGGACATTACCCTGCGCATTCCACCCTTTCTGACGTTGCTGATGGCCATCCTGACGTTGCTTACCGCTTTGCGGATGCGCGAACCCGGTCGTCAAAATTATCAAACCAATGCCGGTCGAGGAACTTCGATCGCCGAGGCGCTTAAACTCACCCTGACGGCCGGAAAATGGATCCTAAAGACGCCGTTTGCGCTGGTAATTATTCTGGCCGGTCTGCTGTTCGACAACTGCATCCGGATGATCGTTACTTTAAACAGTCAGTATTACCGCCTCATTGAGCTGCCTGAAGCAATATTCGGTTTGATCGGCTCGGGACTGTCAATTTTGGGGTTGGTTATGCCGCGGTTGGCCCGAAGCCTGGTGCAAAAGCGTTCTCCCGAATTTAATCTGCGTGTGATGACCGGTATTACCATGATCGGGCTGATCGGCATGACATTTTTCTGGCCGATTATCGGATTGTTTCCGGTCATTCTTCTGGTCGGCGTTATATACCTGCAGAATTTTTTCCAGAGCCATTATTTGAATCGCATCACCAGCTCTCACCAGAGGGCTACCGTGCTAAGTTTTAAAGGGCTGTCGTTTAACTTCGCATACGGGGTCATCGGGGTATTGTATTCCCTGCTGTTGGCCCGGCTTCGATTGCAGGTCGGTGCTGCACAGCCTGACGTTGTAAGCTCTCAATTGGAGAACCTGGTGTTCATCAAATCAATCGCCTGGTTCCCGGGATATTTCCTCCTGACGATGCTGGCGGTTCTGGTGTTTGCCAGGTGGCGCTTAAAAAATACGGATGTATATAAAAAAGCTGGATAGCATCCAGGTTTATTAATAATTTTTTTGTTGCCTTTTAACTTAAATAAAATTAATTATGATAGGAGGGCTAAAACTGCTCAAAATCCTATAAACTCTATGCAAAAAAATAGGACGAAGAAAAATGGCACAATCCGAAAATGGCAGTGATAAAGATTTCGTGTTAAGTAGCGATTACCAGGCCCGTGACGTATTGGAGCCCCGGGAAGATACCCATTACGGATCCGGCAACGACTCTTCAGGCGGACGTGCTTTTAAACACATCTACATTGCCATCGCCGGCTTTTTGACCCTAATTATTCTTAGCGTAGTGCTGATTGCAAGAACCTATAGCCTTGCCGAAAAAGCCCAGCTGCTGGCACTGGAATCCAGGCTCGAGCAATTGGAGGGTCATCTGGCGTCATTGGAAGGCGAAGGTGTGTTATCCCAAACCGGCGGATCGGGAAACCAGCTGATTCTGCTGACCGAGCGCCTGGATCAGTTAGAAGCCAACATGACGGCCCGAATTAATAACATGGTAAAAGAGCTCAATACCCTGCCGCCTAAACCTGCCCCGGAATCCGTCCAGAAGGCCGAAACCCCAAAACAGGTCCCGGCCGCAAAAAAAGAAACCAAAGCCAAAATGCACACGGTCAAGCAAGGCGATACCCTCTATCGCATCAGCCGGCGCTATAACCTGTCTATAGACCAGTTGCGCGGGTACAATAAACTCGGAGCTAAAGCAGCCATTTATCCCGGCCAGCAGTTGTATGTAACCCCGCCTGAATAGAGTAGTAAACGATCGGCCCTGCGGTCCTTGAAGAGCAGCTCTGCGCTTCAATCTAATTAAATAGTTGATTAGTTGAATAGTCAAATAGTCAGAGGATTCAATCCATTTTAAACTATTTAACGAATCAACCATTTGACCATTTAACTTTTCATTTCACAATCTGAATTTTTTCTCAAGTTCGCCCTTTATCGGGCCGATAACACCCCTAGATAAGTGTAGGCTGAAACAGGGATTTTTCGGTTCATCGAGACCCATAAAAGAGGCACGAATGGCCGGCCGCAAAAAATCGAAACTCACGGAATGGAAAATCATTGATCGGCTGATCGGTTTTGTCGTTTCCCATTTTTACCGTCTGAAAATCGCCCGAAAGCTCATGCTGGGATACAGCGTACTGCTGGTGCTGCTGATCGCCATATCCGTCTACGCGCTGGTTAACTTAAACCGCCTCAATGAAATTAACAGTAGTATCTTAAGTACGGACCTGCCGGTGATCAACACATCGGAAAAAATGATTGACGTCATCTTAGCCCAGGAACTGTATGCTCAGCGTTACTTCATTTTAAAAACCTCAGATGTATTGAAACTTTTCTGGGATAAAAAAAAAGAATTTAAACAGCTGACTGAACAGATCCGTTCCCTGCCCGGTCACAAAGAGTATCCCATCGACCAGATTGTCAGCCTGCACACGGAATATAATTATATCCTTTCAGAGGCCCTGGGATGGATCGAGGACCCTGAATCACCAATAGCCAGAGCATTTGAAAAAAATGTTAAGGCACAACAGGAAAAGATCATCGCAGTTATTAAAAACATGAAAGCCCGTGCCCTGCGGGATCAGAATGAAAAAACCGGTCTGACGGCAACCATCGGTCGAATTGCCTTTAAAGCCTCGGCGGTTCTATGCGCCCTGGGCCTGCTGTTTTCCCTAATTGCGGCTATGGTGATCACTCATAATATTTCAGGGGCCATTAAAAAGCTGAAGCATGCGACCGGCATGATCTCCGAAGGCAAATTTGATCATCGGCCGGATATCCGCAACAAAGATGAATTGGGGGATCTATCCCAGGCATTTGTCACCATGGCCAAACGCTTAAAACAGCTGGAAGAAATGTATCTGGACACCAGCCCCCTGACACGCCTGCCCGGGGGCATCGCCATTGAAAATGTGATGATCAAGCGCATCGATGCCAAGGCATCCATTGCCTTTTGCCTGATGGATATTGACAATTTTAAGGCCTACAATGACCACTATGGATATGCAAGGGGCAACGATGTTATCCAGTCCACCGCCGGGATTATCAGTGAGGCGGTTGCCAAATACGGCACCGAAGATGATTTTATCGGCCACATTGGCGGGGATGATTTTGTACTGATCACCACCCCGGATCTGTACCCGCGGATCTGCCAGTCGGTTATTGATACCTTTGACAAGACGACTCCGGGTTTTTACGACGAGGAAGACAGAGAACGGGGACATATCGTCGGTGAAAATCGCCAGGGCCAGGAAGTCAAATTCACGCTGGCTACCCTTTCCATTGCAGTGGTAACAAATGTAAAACGCAAATTTAAAAATCACATCCAGTACGGTGAGGTGGCGGCCGAGATGAAGGAACATGCCAAAACGGTTGCCGGCAGTATAGTTATGGCGGACCAGCGCGGGGATGACAGGAAAAAATACAAAAAAAATCGCAAATTGATCAGCCTGCAGGATGCCAAGCGCGGTTCAAAGGGAAAATAGATGAACAAATTCATGCTAAAAATGAATCTGCCGGTATTTCTGGCGCTTGTTTTCGTGATGACCTCCTGTTCCCATACGATGAATGTCAGTAAAGATAATTCAGCATCAACATACCCATCGGCTGCAGATGATCAAAACTCCCAGGAAATTGTTGAGCTCAATCAGGTTGTGAAGCAAAATTCACAGTCCAGCAAAGCAAAAAATGCGCACCTCAAGCTTGCGCGGCTTTATACAGATCATAATAATCACCGCCGAAATTATTATAAAGCCATTAAACACCTTGAGGCCTATATCATCCTGGATGAATCACCTGCCGATGATGAAACTCTGAACTGGTTGGCGGCCCTAAAAGAAATTAATCACCTTTCTAAAGAAATTAGCCGCCTTTCTAAAGAAATTACCCGGGTACAGAAACAGCTTAAAAAATCGAATAAGTCCAGGACCGCATTAACAAAGACCAACCGTAAATTAACGCGCGAAGAAATTAAACTCCGAGAAAAAAATCGCAAACTCGAAGAGTCCAATCAAAAGCTTTACAAGACCATCGAAATGCTGAAAAACCTCGATCAGCGTCTGGAAGAAAAAAGAAGAAATTTTAATAATTAATCTGCAATTTCAAACATAACGCTTGACGTTAATAACGAAATGCGTTAATATATCCTCATGATAAAAACTTTCCGGGATAAAGAAACTGAAAAAATATTCAATAGACTTCTTTCCCGGAAATTACCTCAAAATATTCAGCATCTTGCACGCAGAAAATTGGTTATATTGGATGCGGCGACTGAACTAAATGTTTTGCGCGTTCCACTCGGAAACAGATTGGAAGCCTTAAAGGGTGACCGAAAAGGACAACACAGCATCCGCATCAACGATCAATGGCGAATATGTTTCAAATGGAAAGCCGGGGATGCGTACGATGTTGAAATTGCGGATTATCATTAGGAGACTATAATGAAAGAAAAAAAACTTCCGCCCATCCATCCAGGTGAGATTCTTATAGAGGAATTTCTGAAACCAATGGAAATCAGTCAATATCGACTTGCCAAAGACATAAGTGTACCCCCAAGACGTATTAACGAAATTGTTCATGGTAAACGCTCGATCACTGCTGATACAGCCCTGCGTTTAGGACGATTTTTTGATATATCACCTCAGTTTTGGCTTAATCTTCAAAACCGCTTCGATCTTGAAGTAGCAGAAGATCTGCTGGCAGACCGACTTGGTAAAGAGGTACATGTTCTCAGCTCTAATGCAGCTTAAGTTATAAATAAGGTTATAACAAATCAGTGGAGCTGACCCGTCTTCGCTCTTAGGAGCTTCGCCGCGGCACGGCGGTGCGAAAATTGCGGTTTTACGTTAAAGACCATGCTAGCTTGTTATTTCTTCGGCCTGACGGTCATCCCTGATGTTATATTTTCTCATCCATCAAAAAGATCTTGCAATCCTTCTCAATTATAATTACAATGTAATACAAATAAATACATTAGAGGTGATGTATGAGCACAGCAATATCCGTAAGACTTCCTGATGAGCTTGTTTCAAAACTCTCTGAAATCGCAGAAGAAACAGAACGACCTAAATCTTTTCATATCCAAAAAGCTTTAGAATCGTATCTGACTGAACTCGCAGATTTGCAGGTTGCCTATGATCGGTTGCATGATATTAATGATCCTTTAATCTCCATTAGCGACATGAGAAACGAACTTGAGCTATAAAATCTCATTTAAAAAATCAGTCGCCCGGGATCTCAAGAAAATAGGCAAGGATCAAGCCGATAAGATTTTAAGAAAAATTGAAGAAGAGCTTCCGGAAAAAGCAGAAAGCTTCCCTGTTTTAACCGGCAAATTTTCTGGATTAAGAAAATTTCGGGTTGGGGATTACAGGATAATTTATTCTATTATAAATGATACAGCTCTCATATTAAGAATTAGCCATCGGCGGGAAGCGTACAGATAGAAATATAACAAAGGCATGAAGATGGACGGGCTATATCCTGCGGCTTCGATGTAGCTTGCCTTATTTCACTTGCGTGCTTTTCATACCGGCAGGGTTCTAGTTACCCGCCACTTATGCCTGACGTTATACGTTGAAAAATAAGGTGAAATTTGATAAGTATGCAATATGAATGAAATATCCCACGATATTAACGATGAAACCATAGAAGCTAAGGTTCGCTGGTTTCGTGCCTTTCCGCTGTCCGAAAGAATGGAGATGCTTTGCAATTTCACCGACCTGGCATTGGAAATAAATCCCGATTTAGCAGGAAAAAAAGATGCTCAACCGACTAAAGGGCGTGTTCGAATCCTTTCAGCAACATGAAGTAAGGTATGTTGTGATCGGAGGTATCGCTGCTGTTCTTTACGGAGTCCCAAGAGCGACTTTTGATTTAGATATCCTTGTTGAGGCCACCCCCGAAAATACCCGCCGCTTGCTTGATGCCCTCTTAGACGCTGGCATGGGTACCGCATCCCTCACTAATGTTGACGAAATCCTTTCAAAGGAGAAGATATGAAAATACTTCGACACATTGGCTCGCTGGCCTTTGTGCTTGGGCTGTTCTCTGCAGTATTTGTTGGGATACCCTGGCACGTAATCGTTGCAGATGATCCTGTCGTTCCCTGGTGGCTCAAGGCAGCGGTCTTCTGCCTTTTAGGTGGTATCCTTCTGGTTCTGTTGACGGTAGCACTCGAACAAAAAAGAAACAGGATATCAGAAGTGGGGACACCAACACCTGTGGCCGATCCTTCGGTTTTGTTATTGAATTCCGCCACATTACCGGGTCGAGATATTTCTGAGATTCTGGGTCTTGTCCAGGGCCATACGGTGTTTGCCATCTGGCTGGGAAAAGATCTATCCGCCATCGTCAGGTTGATTGTGGGTGGTGAATTGACTGAATACACAGAAATGATGGGAAAGGCCCGGGAAATAGCTACTAACAGGATGATTGCCCAGGCTGCAGAGAAGGGTGCGGATGCCATAATCAATGTTCGTTATATGACAACGAGCGTTGTGGGAAGTGCAGCTGAACTTTTAGTTTACGGCACAGCTGTTAAGCTCAGCGAATAGGCCGAAGCAAGCAATTGAGCTATTTCATATGAAGGGACGATTATTTATTGCAGGAATTGTGATGCTGGCTATCAGCCCATTGTTGCGACTTTTTGAAGCGGTCATAAGAACAAAATACATGCCAGATCATTATGAATCTTTCTGGAGTGCTTTAACCAAAGATATCTGGTTTATTAATGGATGGTGGACCTACATCAAAACACCCACCGGAAAGTGGTTAACCATTTTAAATTTTTCCTGGGTGGGGATTGCCGTGATATTTGTACTGGGATCGATAGCTTTATTTTATTTAAAAGATAACTGAGCATAACCATTGGCTAAAATTATGAGGTGATCTTATGACAAAAATGCTGTTATATTCTGTTATGGTGTTGTTCCTTGGTAGCGTCACTATTATCGCTTGTTCGGATAATAAAGAAACAGAATCAGAAAAAGGAACAATTGAAAAAATGACTGATAAAGCCGCGAAAGAAATGGTAAACAAAATTCGTACTCCTATCGATAAAGCACGTTCCGTCAAAAATCAGCAAGAAGATAGGTTGAATGAGATAGATGAAACCGTAAAAGAGCAATAATAACGGTATTGACTGCTGTTAATTCGTTTTTTTCCACATGCTCGCGTTAGCCGGATGGAGAGGGATTACGGAAAAGAAGAGATTCAAGAGCAGTACGCAAAAATTCGATCCGGAGTGAATACCTAACCAAACACCGCACCGGTCTTGGATCTGTTGCGTTTCGGCACAGTGAACAAGATTCGGCTTTGAAAATTGAAACAGGATTGTATCCGATATGAGCATACAGGGCATCTTCTTTGATATGTACGGAACTTTGCTGGTTTATGGAAATATGACGGCCGCCTGGTCTGACTGGCTGTCGACATTTTACGATTTGCTGAAAAGGCAGGGGCTGAATCTGTCAAAGGATTCCTTTGCGCTTGAATGTGATGGATTTTTCAGTAACGTTGAGCCGGCCAGGGATGAAAATGATTTGACCGTACTTGAGCGTCGTATAAAATCTTTGGGCAGGCGACTGAATCTTGAATTGGATAAAGATCAACTGCGGCCCATCGCTGATAGGATTGCCAGCGCATGGCAAACTCATATTTCCATTGATCCTGAGACGGTCCCGGTTCTTAGCGCTTTAAAACAAAATAAAAAAATCGGTTTGGTGAGCAATTTTGATCATCCACAACATGTCCGAAATATGTTAATCCAATATGATATAGAAGCTTTTTTTGACACGATTGTCATCTCCAGCGAAGTGGGAGTGAAAAAACCGGATCCCGCAATTTTTTCTTTTGCACTCGCGCAGACCGGACTTTTACAAAATGAGGTAATTTATGTAGGGGATACAGATGAAGACGTTGCCGGGGCTACCGCAGCCGGAATCCTGCCGATATTCATAGCAAGGCCTGTTAACAGCACAGACAGCGCTGCTCTGGATTACCAGATCGCTAATAGCGGCACAAAATCTCCAAATCATTTTTTATCGAAAAATGAGGTTACAGTTATTAAAAGTCTGCAAGAGATTTTAATTATTACAAACCATTAAATTTATTAGGGTACAACCAGATGAATCCAACAAAGCTTTCAGGTTTTAAGGCCAAAAGAGTAACCCGAAATTACATTCAAACCATTAACGCTGAACGAGCCAAGGTTCACTCTTTAATCTGTCCGGTTAAAGAAGCCGAATGGCTCGATGGCTGGGATTACGATCTGGTTTTTTCGCATTCCGGCTTTGCTGAGAAAGGATGCGTTTTCACCTCCAGAAGCGAAGGTGAGAAAGATACGATCTGGTTGATTACCAAAAGAGATGATTCCGCCTGCGAGACCAAATTTGCCCGCATCACACCTGATTCAAGAGTGGGCGATGTAACAATACGCATCGAAGATGGCGGCAATCATACCTCTCGCGTTCACATCACCTATACCATCACTGCGTTGACCGAGGAGGGAAATAGGTTTATCGAGAATTTTACAGAGGAAAATTTTGTAAAAGATATGAAGTTTTGGGAAGCCGCCATGAACCATTATCTGGAGACCGGCAAAGCGCTTCCCTTATCTGACCCCGAGCATTGGTTAAAATATGAATCTGGAAAAAGCGATTAAGAACCACGACTTTATTTTAGCAGAGGCGTCTGTCATCGAAGCCCTCAGAAGATCCGGCAAGGTCGATCTGCATCCGCGGCTTGAACATGCGCTCCTGGTTTATGATGACGCCGGCAGAAGGGTGTTAACCGAACTTCATCGAGACTATATTTCAATTGCTCACAGGACACAGGTCCCCATTACAATTTGTACGCCGACCTGGCGGGCGAATCATGAACGCATTTCAGAAGCCGGCATTCAAAATGATGTTAATGGTGACGCGGTGAAATATCTTTTGGATCTAAAGGCCAAATGGGGTGCCTGGACCGACAACATCATGATTGGCGGACTTATTGGCTGCAAAAATGATTGTTATAAACCTCAAGAAGGACTTACAATTGAAGAATCTATAAAGTTTCATTCCTGGCAGATCGATCGGCTTGCCGAGGCCGGGGTGGATTTTTTGCTGGCAGCGACCCTGCCGGCGGTTGCGGAGGCAATCGGCATTGCGCTGGCAATGCAAAGGGCCCAAGCCCCCTACATCATCAGTTTTGTCATCAATCGAACCGGACGCATCATTGACGGCACAAGCCTGGAGCGCGCCTTCAAAGAGATCGATGCCGCCGGCAGCAGGCCGCCTTCGGGTTACATGATCAACTGTTCTTACCCTTCTTTTCTCAACATTGAGACGCAACCTGAAACTGTCCTCTCCCGTTTAATCGGTTTTCAGGCCAATTCATCTTCGCTGGACCACTCCGAATTGGATGCCGCCGAAAGCCTTCAAGCCGAGGACGTCAGCGACTGGGGCAAGCGCATGATTGATTTGAATAGAAAATTTGGTTTAAAAATCCTGGGCGGTTGCTGCGGCACCGGAGTTGAACATTTACAGTATCTTGTCGAACATATTCAAAACAGCTGACAGAATGCACTAAACCATTTGATGAGACTTCGTTTACTGAAACAGGTGCGAGCCGGCTGCAAGGCCGTGGCAGAGCGCGCGGCTCACATTCAAATTAATTATGATTTAATCCCTGCTTATGCTGAATCTTTACCCCTTGAAAGCGCCATCCAGCCCGAGCATGATTCTGAAAGCCATTACCTGGGTCAAAATGAGGATACGGCCGCATTCTTCCTGACACTGGACAGCATTAATTTCGGCTCGGGTTACTTTCCGCACCTGCATAAACGCCCGGCCATGTCAGGGTATTTTACCGTGGCCAGCTGTCTCAATGACCGGTTTAAAAAAAAAGGGCCGTTTTCGGCTCTGGAACTCACCCGGCTGACCCCTGAAGACTGCAGGCAGATTTTCGAACAGGATTCTGACAGCAAGCCCATTGGTGAGCTCATGCGGCTTTTTGCCAAAGCGTTAAACGACCTTGGCTGGTACGTGCAGCAAGATTTTAACGGCAGCTTCACCGAGTTGATTGAAGCCGCCGGCGCTTCTGCTGAACGCTTGATGCAACTGCTTATTCGCATGCCCTACTTTTATGATGTGCAACTGTATGATCAAATTGAAGTCCCGTTTTATAAACGCGCCCAGCTCGCCGCTGCGGATCTGTCTCTGGCATTTGAAGGCCAGGGGCCGGGACGCTTTGACGATCTGCAGAATCTAACCATTTTCGCGGATAATCTGGTTCCGCATGTACTGCGGGTGGATAATATTTTACTTTACACAGAAGCGTTAATCTCACGAATCGATGCGGGGAAGTTGATTCCAGCCGGCTCGACAGAGGAAATTGAGATCAGGGCCTGCGCCCTGCATGCCGTCGAACTTTTAAAGAATGCGATAGGCGCATCCGGGCATAAAATGACGTCCATGGGGCTTGATTTTTTGCTTTGGAATCGCGGCCAGCAGCCGGTCTACAAATCCATCCCCCGCCACCGTTCCCGAACGGTATTTTATTGAATCGGACCTGCTGAGGATATTGCTCTACGACGACACACTGGCAGCCCCCGAAAAAATTACAAGCCGAACAGTAAGAAAAATTTGCTAAATGACGGCATAATCTGCTAAAATTATCACACTCAAACAGAATAATCGCATCACCATCAGCCCGATCAACAGCCAGCCGGCAAACGGCAGTCAATTCACCGATTATTTCGTAAAAACCGGCTATCAAAAAGACGGTGACCGGTTGGTTCTTTGGCCATCTAAGGTTTAATCAAGCGATCTCGCCACATAATCGACAAAAAAATTAAGATTTTCAGATAGATGCCGATATTTAAGATAACTTAAACCTAAATTGAGCGTTTCGCAATTATCGCCAGAAAGCAAATGACGACCAGCAGCAGTTTAACCGGCAAGGCAAGACCCTCAATGACGGCTGATTCCGTCAACATAACGCGCATCAAGGGCGGATTATTTGCACCCGTCCTGGGGCCCTTGATGCAGAACCGATGGATCATCGTCCTGCTGGCCGCTGTAACGGTTGTGCAGGTTGCATTAACCGCAGCGGGGACAATAGCATGGCAATGCCCGCTGAAATCAACACTGGGTGTGGTCTGTCCCGGATGCGGCCTGACACGGGCGATGGTTCTGTTCGCTCAGGGGCACTGGAAAGCCGCAATTGATTTGCACGCATTTGCGCCCATATTTTTTGGCGTCGGGATTTTCCTGGTAGTCGGCAGCATCCTGCCGGCCGGGCTCCAAAAAAAAATTGCTTATCAGATAGCGGCTTTTGAAAGGCTCACCGGAATCGTCGGGCTGCTAATTCTAAGTATCCTGGTCTACTGGATTTTACGAATAATAAAAACACACTCGTAAAAAGGTTGCTTTTCTGACTTTTTACGAGTCTGTCAACATTGCATTAAATAAAAACAACAATGAGGTAAACTATGTTAGAAATGGGTATAGGTATTTTGCTCCCGGTGTTGACGCTCATTGGTCTTATTGTTTTTATCATCGTTCTCATCAAACAATTTAAACACGGCGGTGCGCTGCAGGGCATTATCGGCATTATCACCTGCGGTTTATGGACATTTATCTGGGGCTGGATCAAGCACAAAAGCCTGGCAATGACCAAACTGATGATAATATGGACCATCATTCAGGTGACTCCGCTTGTTCTGATAGGTGTTTTCGGCGTCGCGATGATGGGTCAGGTGTACAAATTGGTCGGGGATTTGGCAGGCGATCCTACGTTGTTGATAAAACAGGATCAAAAACGGGCCGTTAAGCCCGGACTTAAAACGAAAGGCGCGCCGATAAAGCTTCCGAAACAGAGTACTAAAAAGGCCCCGGTCCAAAAAGACACTGATTGGAATGCCGAAGCTCTGGCCCTCTGGAAAGACGGAAAATACACCGATCCCAACAAAGCCAAAAGCTATTGGGACAGGGCTATTGCGACCCATCCGAAGTTTGCCGAAGCCTACAACAACAGAGGGCTGGCATTTTATAATTTAAACCTTTATCAAAAAGCCATTAAAGACTTCAGCCAGTCCATCCGCATGAAACCAAACTATGCGGAGGCATTCAATAATCGCGGTAATGCTTACTATGAGCTGGATCAGTATGCAAAAGCGCAGGCTGATTTTGATCAAAGTCTAAAGCTCAAACCGAAGTATTCCAAGGCCCATATGAATCGGGGTCTGGTTTTCTTTCAGATGCAAAAGTTGGATCAAGCCTGCAATGATTTTAGGAAAGCATGTGACCTGGGTGAATGTGACGGGTTACAGTGGTCAATCCAAAATGGTTTTTGCAAGTAATTGAGGAACAAATTTTATGGATCATAACGGGGTATGCAGGTAACGCTCCAGAGCGCCCAGTCACCATTAGGTCTGGAAACGGTTTCTGAGATTTTTGATTCGATTTTTTTTCTTTCTTCTGGCTTTAGAGTGAGATGATCTAATTTTTTATCGACACGTACCCAAAACAGCCCTTGATGGAATGCTCTCATATCTCGCGCTTTGGAATTTAAAATCTGCTCTTTAATGCTACCGAGTTGCTGGATAAACCGTATCTTTGTTTTTTCCCCTTCTTGATAATCTTCAACAAGAACAGCAACGAGACTGCACCCTCTGCCATTTTTCCCCGCTTCAACTATTTGCTTTTCCCACCTCACATCCATTGTCTGTTCCATGAATGCCCTTTTTTGACAACCACTATAAGATGAAATCCTGCAAGTCGTTGAGGTGATACCTACTTTTTCTCTTACAGAAAAAACACCGGCTACAGGACCACGTACCGGTCACTTTTTTCGATGAGGTCTGCATTCTTGGCCTGGGTGGCAAAATCTTTAAATCCCAACCCGGGAACATCACCCTCAAGTTTCAATGCCCTGAAGCTCACATCACACAGCGCCATCTTAGCCTTGCCAACCAGCTTTTTAAAATCCGGAGACTGCGTCAGCAGCACCCCTTTGCCGGTAAAAAATATTTCCACCTCTTTGCCCTTTTTATTCGCGGCCGCGGTCAAATTGATCACATAATCGAGGTTTTTATCCGAACTTACCAGGATACCTAATTTTTCAGCCATAACGACTCACCCTTTCTTATCGTCTTCTGAGGTGTAGATCTGTATCTAAAGCAGGCGGCTTACCACCAGCTAATAACCTTGTCGTTTTCAAAAATTTCATCCACGAGCTTCGACCAATCACCGTCGTTTTGGTATTCATAAAGCTCGATCACCTTTGAGCGGTCACCGTTGGTAACCGATTGCATGAATTTTTCCACAGTGACATCAGGCCGGGTTCGAAGAATATGAAGTATTTTCATTTTAGATGCCTCCTTAAAAAGGAATGACGAGGTCGGCTTTTCGCAACATTTCGCCGATCTCTTCGATGGATGCGTATTGGAAACCGTATTTTTCAACATTGGCTTTGTTATTTGAAAATCGCTCGCCCTCCATTTCATCGAGGAACTCCATATTATCGTGATAGGCTTCATCCATGTTGGCTATTTCTTCATTGACCACAAACATCTGCACCCAGGTATTGTAGAGCAGCATGCCCAGACTGGAGCGCAGCCCTTCATACTGCTGCTCCGTATTGTTGATAAGTACAGCGACTGTTTTCATTTTTCTACTCCCCTTTGATTAAATGGACTGTCCTAAAATAGCCCCACGAAATAAAAATATAGAATGGCGATACATATTTATGCTACATCGTATCATAATTTTATCTCACGTTGTGGTATATATTGTCAATAAAAAAATCCGCAAGAATAAGATGCCGGTTTTGCACCGCTTTCCATAATAATGTCCCGAATGACGGAATTGCGGCATAAGGGGTTGTAGAAAAAAACGTTTCAACACTAAAACGTTTTTTTGACAACCCCTATAAAATCCACACACCTTATCCTGACTGATTCGTTCAAAAATTTGGCCTGGATTTTACAAAAGAGTCGAAGGGTTAAACGGCGTGTCCCTAACCCGGATCAACCGGAAAAATGGCCACCAAGGCACAAAGACACAAAGCAAAACTGTTTGTAAAAATTAAACTTTGTGTTTTGGTGTCTTGGTGGCGAAAATGTTTTTGCACAAAATGTAAAGAATTCACAACTAAGACTCTAAAGCGCTCTTGTAATCCGACACCGGGTGCTTTAGGGCTGTGCGCCCTGCACTAACGCATCGGCAATCATGGAACTCAAAAACTTAACCTCAACACCCATTTTGTAATGCTCGTTTAAATTGTCCAGCTGGGCGTGACAGTTCTCACATGCGGTGGCCAAAATGTTGGCACCGGTGGCGTTGACCTGATCGACCTTGACTCTGGAAGATTTCATGCGAAAATCCAGGGTGTCTTCCCCCATGGCAACCAGCCCACCGCCGCCGCCACAGCACCAGTTGTAGCGCGGATCATCCGTAAGTTCCCGGTAATCATCCGTTAGATGTTTCAGAATATAGCGCGGTTCAACCATCACGCCGGCATTGCGGGCGATCTGACAGGGGTCGTGGTAGGTGACACCACCATCCAGCTTGTTTTTATCCAGCTTAATGCGCCCTTCCCGGATATAGCGTGCATGAACCTCGGTAATCGAGCTGACTTTAAAGGGCTGCTTGCCGGCAAGCTGCTTCATGACCCGAAAAGCCGTTCCGCACTCACAGATACAAACCTCTTTTACCTTGAGTCGTATGGCCTCATTGACAATCCGATCTAAGATCAGCTTGGTCTTGGTGGGATCTCCCACAAAGGCACCGAAGTTAACGGCCTCAAAGAAGCTCAGAGTCCAGTTTTCGCCGGCCGCATTGAAAATCGCGGCTGCCGGAATGATTGAATGCGCTCCTGCCAGAGCGACATAAAGCAGGTCCGCACCCTCTACATCCATTGGAATGGCAGTCTTCCCGGCTTCCATTTTCCATTTTGAAACCACCTTCGCCTCAAGCCTTTTGATACCTTCCACAAAATTTTCTTTGAACAACTCTATGGATTTTCCCTTTTCAACAGAGGTATCGGCCAGCAGCGTAAGGATCTCGGGTTCGCTTTCGGCTCCAACCAGCAGCAGCTTGGCGATGGACATCAGCATCTGGGTGTCAATACCAAACGGGCAATATACCATGCAGCGGCGACAGCCCGTGCAGGAGTACGCAGCGTCATACAGTTCATCGAGGGCCATCTCACTGAGCTCTTTGGCCTCACCCACCGACGGCCAAACTTTTCCGCGACCCTTGAAATACTTCTTGTAAAGTCGTCGGACAATTTCGGCCCGGTAGGCCGCAATATATTTGACCTGCCCCATGGAAGCATATACATGACAGGCCTCGGTGCATACGCCGCAGCGGGTGCAGGTTTCCAGGTAAAACCGCATGGCTTCATTTAATTTGCCTTGAAAAAGCTTGAGCAAATCATCACGTGTTTTTTGATCCATAAAACTGCTCCTCTAATAACGTGGGGTTGGTGTCTTCAAAAAAGACGGATTTTTCTCTACTATTTGTTTGTCTCTATCCGGCTTATTGGTTTCAGGTTTCGGGTGTCAGGTGTCAGGTATTTCTCAATTACCAAGTGTCAGTTTTCAGGTGTCAGAGGTCAGAAGTCAGACGACAGAAAACAGATGGAAAAAACTGTAGGACGAAGTGCCCTATCTGACTTCTGTTCTCTGTCTTCTGTTATCTTTTTACTGAAACCTGAAACCTGAATTATCCTCGTCTGAGCTTATTCATCGGCAACGATAAAAACGAGTGCATCAACTGGCTGAACGGAAAAAACATTAAAAACAGATTGGCGAAAAATATATGCAACACCAGCATAAACGAATGCCCCGTATCGCTTACCTCCATCGGCAAATACGGCTTAAAATACAACAGGCTGGAAAGGTATTCCCGGTAATGGTCAACGGATAATTCCTCATAAAAGTACCATCTTCGGGCCCAATCCATCTGGCTTCCAAAAAGAACCACCAAAAATAGCAAGATTAAAAGATAATAATCTTCCGGAACTGAAAGCTCGCGCACCGGTGAGATAAAGCGGCGAAATAGAAAATAGAGTAATGCAATCGATGCGATCAGCCCGACAAACCCCTGTCCTAGGACAATTTCATGGGGAATTAGTTGGAGGGTTTCGATTTCACCAAATAATTCCAGATGACCCATAATCAGCAGTAAAATGCAAATATGAAAGGCCATCAAAAATACCCACAGCAACGGTTTGTGTCTGCGGACCGTGGGAAACAGAAACGTGTCATGCAAAGCCCATAGCCACCTGGGTTTTTTCTCAGGATAAATCTGAAGCGTGGCCGGATGGCTGGGTTCCCGAAAGATCTTTATCAACCGGACCGCGGTGCCGATAAAAAAGGTGGCAAAGGCCACGTAGACCATCGGCACCAGGATGATATAGTACAAAGTCTCCAAATCTTCCTCCTGTTGGATTCAAATGAATAACGGATCGTTCTATACGTTGCGTTTGATATAGAACTTTATAACGTCATCCTCTTGTTCGGTTTTCAATATTTCGTTTCCGCTGGTCCTGGCCCAGGCCGGAAAATCGCTTAATGCACCGGGGTCCGTTGAAAGGGCTTCTATCACCTGCCCGATCTCAACCTCTTTAATGCCTTTGCTGACTTTTACAACCGGCATCGGGCATGGTAAACCTTTCAAATCAAATACCTTATCAACTTTAATATCATCACTCATTTTATTCCTCCTATTCCGGATTAACCGGGGGGTTTTCGTGGTTTATAAAAATGACTCAAATAGAACGGTTGCTAAATAAAAAGTTGAACCTTGCTGCTGGCGGCCTCTTCTAAAAATCTAGCGACACCGCAGAACTCTAAATGCTTGTAGCCGATCATTTCCTCGCGTGTAAATCCCATCAGATCCATGGTCATCTCACAGACGAAGATCCGCACGCCTAATTCTTCCGACATTTCCAGAAATTGCTCCAAAGACGCCACGTTCTTCTTTTTCATAAGCGATTTCATCATGGCCTTACCCATGCCGCCCATGTTCATCTGGGACAACTTGGTCTGGCTGGTCCCTTTGGGCAGCATCGCGCCGAACATCTTACTCATGATATCCTTACCACCGACGCTTTTGGCTTTATCCCTGAGCAGCGGTGTGCCCCAGAAGGTGAAAAACATGACCGCATCCATCCCCATGGCGACCGCTCCGGTGGCAATAACAAAAGCAGCGATAGCTTTGTCAAGATCTCCGCTGAAAACGACCAAAGAGCATTTGTCTTCCGGGGTCTTTTTATTCAGGGTATCCAATTGAGATTTAAATTCTGTAAATTGATTTTCAATGTTTTGCATATCCATGATTTGCCTCCTTTGTTAGGGTGTAAAATATTTTTGATAATTTGATTTAGGCAGTTCGAATCATAACTGGTTTATACTATGAACCTTTTTAACCAAAAAATAGCTGACCCTAGGATGAGCTGATTTCATTTTGCGATCGGAGAATGCCTTCAGAAAGCGAAACGTTGAATCATCAGACCATCATCTCTTTGACAGCCTCCATGGATGCCTTGAGAATATCCAGATTGGTCAATACCGCTTTTCGTTGGTCAGGAGCCATTTGCACCAGCACCTGATGATGCACGTCCTGAAGAAACTCATTGATTTTACTTAATTTTTTGTATCCTTCAGGCGTAAGGCTCAGCAGGCTGATCCTTGAGTCTTCGGGATCTTTGATGCGCTGAATTAATTTCTTCTGAATCAATCCTTCGACAATTTTGGAGACCCGGCTTTTGACCACGTTCATCTTATGGGCAATGCCTTTGGCGGTCAGATAGCGTTCTTCGCCAAAGAGCATCAGGCATCTGAACTCGGCATCCGGCAGTCCAAAGCGCTCACATTGATACTGCATGCGCTCCTGGCAGCATTGAAACAATCTCATTATAAGTTCCTGAAATTGCATTAGTTGATAATCGGGAACCTCTAAAACATTATTGGACACATTTTTTTTCGCCATTTGGTTCATGGGGTGAACTATATCAGAAAAAAGTGGGGTGTCAAGCGTTTTTGTATTTTTTTAAAAGCCAATTTTGACCTTGAAGCACAACCAGACAAAGGTGCCGGGAGAACTTAGTTCGCTTCGCTCACAATTGGAAGAGTGGAACAATGGAATGATTGTAGAATTCCCGAGACGTTTATAATTTACTTTCAGGCGATTATATACTATAATCTAAGTAATTTAAGAACGTAGCATTTGCCACAAGCGTCAACGCACATTAACCTGCCCATAGATAACGGGTCAGTTTCCATAAGGAGGAATACATGCAAAAGACATTGCGATCGGGTTTAATCCTCTTATTGATGATTCCGAGTCTAATGATCATGCCGGCCTGCGCAAAAAAAAGTTATGTTGTAAAAAAAGAGGACTCCAAAATACAAGTTAATCAGGCTGAAATCGACCGCCAGAAGGAATTGGAGAAGGAACGTCAGAGAAAGGAGGCTCAGGAGAAAGAGTTTCGGGCCGCTAAAATTAAGTTTGTGTATGAAGACGTTTATTTTAAAAAAGGAAGTTATCGTTTACAGCCTGAAGCCCGTGCAATTTTAAAGCGCAAAGCCGAATTTTTAAAAAAATATTCGCAGGTCTCGGTCATCATCGAGGGGCACACCGATGAACGCGGATCCAAAGAAACTAATATCGCTTTCGGAGACCGCCGCGCTGGTGAGGTAAAATCGTTTTTAATCCGAGAAGGCATCGAAAGGTCTCGGCTCATACCGGTCAGTTTCGGCAAAGAACGCCCCATTGATAACGCCAAAACCGAAAAAGCCCGCGCAAAGAACAGACGGGTTCATTTGGTCATTGACGAATAGCCCGCATGTCAACGTATGTCATCCCCTCCAGTATGATCGTTACGGGTTGCAAGTTGCGAGCTTTTTTGCTTTCAACTTTTGACCCGCACCGCGAAACGCGGAACACCCAGCATTCCGTAAAAGGCCATCGCCACATCTGCT
>Ga0255055_10000917_pt1 | contig 22467 bp, 16 predicted proteins | sample JV7_2_27_MG_FD_188633 | JGI IMG/M metagenome (GOLD analysis project Ga0255055, IMG submission 188633) | Seawater microbial communities from Jervis Inlet, British Columbia, Canada - JV7_2_27 | ecosystem: Environmental > Aquatic > Marine > Inlet | place: Canada: British Columbia | collected...
GAACGAGTGCTGGGACGCAGGCTGTTTCCCGACCGCGAGCGGTTGGACGGGGTCTGGCTCGAACTCTACCGCCGGGACTGGACGACGCCCGAGTTGGCCACGAACACCCGGCACCGCCCGGTATTCACCTACTGAAACCCCACCGACCGAGCCGGGCCGGTGGGTAATCCGTTCGGTGCAACAGTCTGCGCACCACCATGGAACGGTTTTCCAACCTTTCCCGGTATCCGGACGTCTACACTGCAGGAAGGCGAAGAAACGGATGCTTTCATCGAGCGCTGGCGCCGGCAGGTCGGGGGAGGCGGTTCGGCAGTTGAGTCACGAATCGACAGCCGACTTCACGGGGGTCTACCGCAAGTTCAGCGGGCCGCTGTACGGCACCGCGCTGCGACTGCTGCGGCGCCCCGAGGATGCCGAGGACGCGATGCAGGAGACGTTTCTGACCTGGTACTGCAAGTCGCCGGACGTACCCGAGACGAAGCTCGGCGCCTGGCTCCACCGCGTGCTGGTCAACGAGTGCATCGACCGTGTACGGCGCAAACGGCGGTGGCGAACCACCGACGTGAGCGAGGAGCTGACACTGGCTCCCCCGCCCCAGGATGGCCCGGGGCTGGATCTGGAGCGGGCGGTGGCGCGACTGCCGGAAAAGGCGCGGCTGATCTTTCTACTCCACGACGTCGAGGGATTCAAGCACCGCGAGCTGACCGAGATGCTCGACGTCACCGAGGGAACGACGAAATCGCAGCTGTTCCGCGCCCGGAAGATGTTGCGCGAATTCATCGACCGGGCTCCGCGAGGTGCAAGATGAACTGCGAGCAATTCCGACTGGCACTGGTCGGCGACGACGAGAACGAACGCCTGGCGGCCGAGCGGCACGCGGCGAGTTGCGCGAGCTGTGATGAGCTTTTCCGTGCCGATCGAGAGCTGCTGGCGGCGGTGCGTGAGTGGAAAGAGGCGGCCCCGCCTCCCCCGGCGCGTCTCGAGCGACGGATCGCCGAGGCCCTGGCCGGCGAGGAGCCGAGCGACTTCGATGCCACTCTGTCCGTGGTGACGGCGCCGCCTGGCGTCAGGAGGCGCACGTGGGGCTGGGCCGCCGCGGCCGCGGTGCTGGTCGTCGGGACGACGATCCTGATCCGCTCTCTGCTCCCGGTCCCGGACGGCGGACCCTACGAGCGAGCGCTGCGCGAGGCCGAGGATGCCCAGCGGCAATACGTCGCGGCGATCGCCACACTCGAACAACAGGCCCAGCCGGTGCTGGCGCGCTCGTCCGATCCGGCGTTGGCCTCGCGGGACGCGGCGATCCTGCTCAACTATCGCGATCGTCTGACCCACCTCGACTCGGTGATCGCGGAGGTCCAGGCCTTCCTCGAAGAGCACCCCGGTCATTCGGGGGGCCACACCGTCCTGCTGGCCGCCTACCGAGAGAAAGACGGTTTGCTGCGAGAGATACTCGATCTCCCGCCCGGAGAGACGTCATGAGAGAGATCCCGCAATTCCACGCATCCACGACCTTGCGGGCGGCCGCCTGTTTCGTCGCCGCCATCCTACTTTGCGGGGGCGCCGCAGCGAGCGCGAACGGCGATATCGGCCGGGACGGTACGGTCCGCAAACACGTCGAAAAAGATGTGGAGGCGAGAGGACGTACCGTGTCGATCGAGGCCGCGGTGAGCAGCCTGACCGTTGCCGCCGGGAGCGGCGACCAGGTTCGCGTGACCGCCGATCTCGAATTCTGGTCGAACGTCGAGCGTTTGCGGCAACAGGTCGACGAAGAGTTCGAGGTCGAGATCACGGAATCCACGGACACGATCAGCATCGCCGTCACGCTTCCCGGCCTCGAGGACAGGAAAGCCCGCAAGACGAAGGTCCACTACGAGATCGAGCTCGCCGTCATCGTGCCCCGCTCCACGCCGCTCGAGATCGAGAACAAGTACGGAGAAGTGCGCGTCGACGGTGTGGGCGGCCCGGCGCGGATCGTCAACAACTCCGGAAGCATCTTTCTGGAGGAGGCCAGCGGCGAGGTCGAGCTGGAGGGCCGGTACGGCGGCATCCAGGTTCGCGACGTCGAGGGCGATCTGCGTGCGGACACCAGCAGCGGAAATATCGATGTGCAGCGAGTCAGCGGAACCGCCAGGCTGAACGTCAAGTACGGGAGCATCGACGTGCGGGATGTCGGCAGCCTCGACGCCAAAGGGAACAGCGGTGGCGTCACGGCTGCGGGAATCAAGGGCGACGCGCGGATCAGCAACGCCTATGCCAACGTTGAGGTCGCGGGTGTGGAGGGCCGTCTCGATGTGACGACCAAATCGGGGGGCATCTCGGCGCGCGAGATCGGCCGCGATGCCGAGCTGTCCGCCTCGTACGGACCGGTCGTGGTCGAGGGTGTGAAAGGCAACCTGACGGTCGTGGCCAGCTCCGGCTCCTCGCGGGTGTCGGACGTCGCCGGTTGGTTAAACCTCGAGGGATCGTACGCCGATGCCGTCGTACAGCGTGTGGGAGGGGCCGCGGAGATCTCGGTCTCGAGCGGTGGCGTCACCGCGACGACGGTAGGCGGCGACCTCTCCGTGCGCTGTTCCTACGGAACGGTGCGCGCCTCCGACGTTCGTGGCGCCCTGCGTGTGGAGGCCTCGAGCACGGGCGTGGAGGCCAAACGGATCGGCCGCTCGGTGAATGTGGAAACCAGCTATGCCGGGGTCGATATTTCCGGCGTCGGGGGAGCGGTCAACGTTCGCAACGAGAGCGGTGCGGTCCGGGTCCGGGGGTTGTCCGACGCTGCCCTTAGCGGGGAGCACGCCGTGGAGACCTCGTACGCGGACATCGAGTTCGTCTGGCCGGAGCGGCAAGGGCTTTCCTACAGGCTCGAAAGCACCTACGGGCGGATCGATTGCAGCTTTCCGGGAACCGTGAGCGAGCGCGGTTCCCGCTCCACGCTCGAGGGATCGACCGGGAGCGGCGAGGCCAGCGTGAGCCTGCAGGCCAAGAGCGGCAGCGTCCGCCTGCGCAGCGAATAGACCGACATCGCCAATTGGATGCTGCTAAGATAGGCGCGATCGGAGGAGACTGATGAAGAAGAAGGCCTACGAGCGTCCGGCGATCATCCACACCGAGAAACTCGAAGCGCGAGCCGTGATCTGCGACAAGGCGGACGATGCCTGTGGCGGCGGCACCCTTCAGAGCTGAGTCCGTCCACCAACTCCGTTCCACGCCCAGGGGCCCCTTCGGGGGTCTCGTTGTACCATTGGTACGTGATTTCCGTCATTCCTGGTCGGTTCCCGTAGGATTCTCGGGTAGAGGAAAGACCACCATGCCGAAGAACCCCCCCGGTCTCGTTTGCCTCTCGCTTCGCAGCATTCCGGTGCTGTGCCTCGCGGCGACCCTGGCGTTGGCAGCCGGTTGCGCCAAACAACCGATCGAGTCGGCCACTCCGGCCGGCGTGGCCATGTCGCCCAAGCTCGGCCCCATGATCTACTTCGAGCAGGGCGCGGTGCTGTTCGTCGGCGCGGACAGCCGCGCGGCCCAGTACATCAAGGACGAGTCGATCTTCCCCGTCGGCCTCGGTCTGGCGAACACGGGGAAGACGGCGATCAACTTCAGCCGCGAGTCCTTCGTCCTCGAGGCGTCGGACGGTAAGCGCTACCCCCTCGTCTCGCTGGAGGAGTTTCAGCGGGACTACACCCGCTCGCGCACGGACGTCACGCTCGCCGATTCGTTTCTGGAGATGATGAACCAGCGATTCTCCGGCCACACCTACCTGGCCTGGCCGCTTTACCCGTACGCGGGCCAAGCGAGGGCGGTCATGAGCGAGTACGAGCTGGGCCGGCAGTTCTGGACCCACACCTATCTGTACTTCCCCATGCCCGAGGGCGGGATCCACAAGCAGGACTTCTCGCTGCTCGTGACGCCGCGGGAGAGCGACCAGACTTTCGTCGTTCGCTTCGAGGTACGCTGAGCCCACCACTCTGATTCGGCCCTCCCGGCCCCACTGCCCGGCGGTCGCGTTGCACCGCCGGCGAACCGCCGTATACTCGATGGGAAGGTCGGACTGGGAGGTGGAGCATGCGGCCCTACGTCGGCGTCGGGCTGTTGGTGGCGTTCCTTGGGTCGTCCGGCGGGTCCGCTGACGACGAACCTACGCCCCGCAAGTTGCGCCAGGCGGCAGCGCTGACCGGGAAGGCGGAAAAGCACCTCGCGGCGGGCAGTCTGGAAAGGGCCCGGCAGCTTTACGACAAGGCACTGTCGATCTCACCGGATTTTCCAGAGGCACAGCTCGGTCTGGGCCACCTGGCGATGCGGGACCGGCGTTTCGAGGACGCGCTCGAGGCCTTTCACAGAGCGGAAGACGGCTTCCTCGAAATGAGCCACGCGCTGCTCACCTTCGAGCGGGAGACCCACGATCGCGCACGGCAGAGAATCGGGCAGCTGGAACGTAGGGTTCAGTACCTGCAGCAACAGGTCGAGCGACGACCGAACCGTGAGACGCAGCTCCAGCTGTCGATCACCGAGAACGAGCTCCGCCGTCTGGAAGCCCTGCCGCCGCCCGACGACGCGGCAACATCGAAGGTCCCTCCCGAGATCCACTTCTTCATCGGCAACGCCCTGATGAACCTCGCGCGCGAGGACGAGGCCGTAAAGGCCTGGGAGACCTGCGCACGCGAGCACCCCGGATTCCCGCTGGTCTACAACAATCTCGCGGTGGCCTACTGGAAGGTCGGCCGCACGGACGATGCCCGCGCCGCGCTGGCCAAAGCCGAGCGTCTCGGCCTCCAGGTCAACCCCAAATTCAAGGCCGCACTAACCCGCCCTTGAAAACGGGGACATTCCTCTTTTCTGAAAAAGGGGACATTCCGCTTTCTCTTCCAATACCTGCACCTACACAGGGATCAGCTGAGGTACCATTCATGGTGGTGTAGGTATTGGAAGAGAAAGCGGAATGTCCCCTTTTTCAGAAAAGAGGAATGTCCCCATTAAAAAAGGGAGCCCCGATGTTGGGGCTCCCTTTTGACTGACGGTTTGTCAGGTTCTGGTTAGAAGTTCCAGCGCAGACCCAAGCGGAGCGCCCGCGGGCCCTGGTAGTTGAAGGCCCGGCCGCGGTTCGGGTTGGCCTCGGCCTGGTTCAGCTCCAGCACGTCATCGTAGAACGTGCCTTCCTGACTGTCGAAGATGTTGAACGCATCAACCATGAGCTGCAGGTTGCTGTTCCTCCAGCCGAACTTGATGTCGTAGCTGACGTGGAGGTCCATGGTCACGACGGCCGGCGTGCGGCCGCCGTCCTCGCGCCTGACCGGCGTGTAGTCGAACAGGAACTGTTCGGTGCCGGTGACGTTGTTGATCAGTACGACGTCGCCGGCGGCCATCGTGTAGTCGGTGAAGACGAGCGCGCCGTTGGTGTCGAGCGTACCGTCGGTGGACTGGCTCGGCGCCGCTCCGATGCCGTTGGACGTTGCCAGGATAGTGTTAGCGGGGTCAGCGGCACCCGGATCCCCACCGGGGTTGCTCGCGAGGCCGCCGATTTCGATCCAGGAGCCGTAGACCGGCAGATCACCGGGCACCTCGCCGTTGCCGGGCAGGAAGTAGAAGTCGTTGGGGTGGGTCAGCAACGGGAAGCGCGGCACACCGGAGGTGAAGTTGAGCCCGCCGCCGAGATTCAGCCCCATCGGGAACTGATAGGTGCCGTAGACACCCAGGTTGTGCTCCTGGTCGGTGTTCAGCCGGCCGTTGAGGAACTGGCCACGCATAATGGGCGTGTCCGGGAAGTCATAGAGCGACGTGATGTTCGGGTCGCTCTGCCCGTTGTCGTTGCGGAACAAGCCCTCGTAGTTTCCGTAGAGCTTGGCCCAGCGATAGGTCGCGTACATCATCCAGTTGTTCGACATACGCTTGTTGAAGACGAACTCGACCGCGTCGTAGGTGCGCGTCGGCTCGGGGAAGTCCGGGATCGTGCCGTTAGCCCAGAGCGCAGCCACTGCGAGCGAACCGGTGTCGGTGGCCTGCGCGATCGCAGCCTCCTTGGAGTTGGAGGCGGGGTTGGCCAGCACGTAATCGCCGAAGAAGTCGCCCGGGTAAGCGGGGAACGGGTCGAACGGGAACTCACCCAAGACTGTCGAGCCCCAGGTGCCATTCGAAACCGACTCCTGCGGAATGTAGGAGAAGTCCTCGATGATGTCGTCGATCTCGCGGTGCGTGTAGCGAATATCGATGCCCATCGTCGGGCTCATCTCGTGCGAGTAGCCGATCAGGAACTCCTGGGTCTGCGGAAGCACGGTGCCCTCCCACAGAACCGACGGACCGCCGAGACCGGTGGCGTTGGTGATCGTCTGGCACTGAGCGGTGGCCAATCCAAGACCCGTGCCGTCGTCGACAGCACAGGGGCCGTTGTCGTAGCCGACTTGCAGTAGCGAATCGGCCCGGCTCTGGCGGATGTCGATCTCGTTCGAGAACGCACGATAGGCCAGGTCCTGGGTCAGGCGCTGGACGTAGGACGCGTAGTTGGCGTACAGCTTGTTGCGGCCGTCGCCATTGACGTCCCAGGTCAAGCCGATACGCGGGGCCCACTCGTCGTCGAAGGTGTTGGAGGTCGGCTCGAACGCCTGCGGGCTGGTCGGGTCGACCAGGCGGTTGCGGTTGCCGCCGGCAGGGGTGGAACGTCGCACGACCTCGAACGGCAGCGTGAACGCCTCGCCGCCCGCGTACTCGCCCTCGGTCCAGCGGAAGCCCGCCCGCAGGGTCCACCTAGGCGTGATCGACCAGGTGTCCTGGATGAAGAAGTTGGTCTCCGTCGCCGTCGTCAGCACTTCGACCGGGCTGTGGCGCGACCGCTGCGTCGCGTACTGCAATCCGCTGGGGCTGTTCGTAGCGTCGGTCAGCTGGAGGAACGCACCGGTCGTCGATTCGAAGTTGAAGTAGGTCCCGTCCCACATCGGATCGCCGTTGGTGTCGAAGATCGCCACCGGCAGGTTGGCCGTCCAGGTGTCGCCCGTGTAGCGGGCGGCCTCGAAGTATTCGATGTCGTCCTGCTGGTAGCCGACCTTCACCTCGTTGTTGCCGATAACCCAGGTGAGCTTCAACGAGAACTGGTCGGTCTCCTCCGAGGTGTCGGGCGAGAAGCCCAGGCCACCGGTCGCCAGACCGCCGGGAACCCTGAGGTCGGTGATCGAGTAGAGCTGCGGCGCATCTTCCAACAGCTCCGACTCGTGGAAGGCGTACAACCCGTCGATGAAGACGTTCGAGGTCACCGCGCCGGAGTACTTGACCGAGTAGTTGTTGCCTCCGTAGTCGATCTCGGAGAAACCCTCTTCGCCAGTGCGCCGGAGCGATGTGCTTCGCTGCGGACCGAGATCACCCGTCGAGGGATCGCCGAAAGCGGTGGCCTCGACGCGGTGGTTCGGGTGCAGGAACCAGGAGACCTTGGCCGCGTAGTTGTCGTTGTTGCGGGTGCGGGTCTCCGTGCGGCCCGTCGTGGTCTGATTCGGGTCGCGGTAACCGTTGTCCGGCTGGCCGTCGCCGTCGGAATCCGTGCAGTCGTTGTCGATGCACAACACGTCTTCGTTCTCGACGTTGCGCACGAAGGTCGTGTCGGTTTCCACCGGGTTGTAGGCCACGAACCAGAACAGCTTGTCCTTGACCAACGGGCCACCGATGTTGAAGCCGATGTCCGCGCGCTCGGTGCTCTGGATGGCGATCGCGTCCGGAGTGCGCATGCGCTCCTTGCGGGTGGCCTCCAAGCTGTCCGGCGACGCGTAAACCGAGAGCTGGCCTGCCAGCGAGTTCGTGCCGCTCTTCACGATGGCGTTGACGACACCGCCGGTGGCCTGGCCGAACTCGGCCTCGAAGCCGCCGCTCTTGACCTCGACCTGGTCGATGAAGTCGTTGGTCACGCCCGTGCTCAGCGAGCCGTAGACGCGGTTGAACGAGCCGATGCCGCCATAGCCCGAGTTGGTGATGTTCACGCCGTCGATCAGGTAGGAGTTCTCGAGACCCGAAGATCCGGACATCGAGAAGTTACCGTTGTTCTCGGCGTACGGTCCGGAGCTCACCACACCCGGAGCCAGCTGCAGCATGGCCGTGAAGTTCCGGCCCAGCGGTACGTACTCGACGAAGTCCTCCACCGAGACCGTTGCGCCGACACTGGTGGCCTTCATGTCGACGATCGGGGCCTCGGAGGTCACCGTCACTTGCTCGGTAACGCCGGCCGCGAGGGCGAACGGTACCTGCGTCGAGTGACCGATGACGACCTTGACGTCGGTCTGCAGAACCGTCGCATAGTTTTGGGCCTCGGCCTTGACCTGATAGTCGCCGGGCACGAGGTCCTTGAAAATAAATCGTCCCCGATCGCCGGTGACGGCGGTCTTGACACCCTGGGGGCCAGTGGCGGTGACCGCGGCTCCGGCAATCGGATTGCCCTTGTCGTCCGTCACGCGTCCCTCGATCGTCCCGTTCGACATGCCCTGTGCGACTACCGAACTGCACAAGGCGATGACCACGAAGATCGAGAGGAGCGACAGACTGATCGGTATGAGTCTCCTCATGTGCCTCCTCCGAACTGGCTACTCACTTCGGGGAGTAGCTTTCCGTTTTTTGCTCCAAAGGGCATTTGCCCCAACCTCCCTACAGCAACGCCGACGATCCGTCCGGCGGCCACCTGGAACGGGCCGGCGACGCCGCAAACGTCTTACACGCGGGAAGTTAGCAAGAACCGGACCGCAGCGCCCCAATTCGTCGTCTTGGATAAGTCCTTTGTTTACAACGGGTTTACAACCCGCCGCACGGCGACGAGGGCCTCGATTCCTACAGAACGATGGATCAGTTCAAGATTTTGGATGGACTGGCGATCAGAACCGGGTGGCTCACGGCCGCGCGGCGATTGGCATCGTCCTGGCGGGCCACCACCTGCAACCTGTACGCGCCGGCCTCCATCGCCCGGAGATCCAGACGCGCCAGCACGTCGAACGCTCCGTCGTCCCGGGCGCCCTTGAAGTAGACCAGCTCGACCGGTGGGAGGACCATCGCGCCGCCGTCGTCGGGCTCCAGCAAGTAATCCAGCATGAGCCCCTCGGGCTTGCCGCTGTCCGGATTGACCCGGGGGTGGTAGACGCGGAAGAAGACGGTCAGCGGCGCGAGACGATCGACCGCGTCGGTACCACTGCCGAGGACGCGCCACTCGTTGACCAGCTTGAACGGATCCCTCTCCGCGATCGAGGCCAGCTCCGCGTTTTCGCCGCCTTGCAGAAAGACGTCGCCGATCAACGGGGCCGCGGACTCGTCCGGCAGTATGGCGACGCTGGACAGCTGCAGCTGCTCGCCGGCAAACGCCTTGACCTCCACCCGAGCCTGCCAGCTTGCTTCCACGCCCAGACCGTTGAGGCGAAGATCGACCGCAAAATCGTAGGTGCCGGGCGGTAGCTCGATCGCGTCGGTCATGCGCACACCGCGTAACAGGGTGTCCAACCCCGAAGAGTCGATGGTAGAGCGGAACGTGCGCTCGTGTTGGTCGAAGACGTGCTCTCCCGACCGAACGACGACGACGACGGAGATGTCCAGATCGTAGTTGTCACCGAGCCGGATCGGCTCGACCGGTCCCGACAAGAAGAGCGGCAGGGCGACCAGTGTGCGTCCCGGCGGACCGGGGAACAGAACCGGCGAGCAGAACAGCTCGTGACGGACCTCCGGGGTTTCGTCCGCCTCGCTCGAGAGGTCCCCGGCGGCTCCCGCCGCGGGCTCCGCGGGAATCGACGTCGAAGAGGTCGCCAGAAGGGTGGACTCCGAGGATTTCCTCAGAAAACGGCCCTTCTTCGCCACAACGCGACCGATCTTGTCGTCCACCTTGATCTTGACCTTGCGGTAGCGTTCCACGTCAGCGTCGCCGAGCGCATCGGCCTGCGATTCGTAGCCGATCAGGTAGTAGTGCTGCGAGTCGTCGTTGACCGCTTCGAGGTTTCGTTTGTAGTCCTTCCCGGCGAAGAACCGCCCCCCCGAACCGTGCGATATGACGGCCATGATCTGTGTGAAGCCGGAGCCGTACTCCGCCGCGGCCCCGATGGATCCGTACACTCGCTCGACCTCGCCCGGGTTGAACCCGTACTCGTCGAGGATCTGCCGGTAGCTGCTGCGGTCCTCGGCGTCGAGCAGCGCGACCTCGTCGCCGATATCGAAGCCGTAGACCCTCGTGTCGGCCCGCTCGAGCTGGGCCATCATCGACTTGAAAGCGGGCGAGTAGCCCAGGTCTGCGCGTTCCTTGCTCGAGGTGACCATCGGAAAGCCGCCGGAAAACCAGAGCACGAACTTGCGACCGGGGACGACCTCCAGGATGTTCCCCAGGGCCTGGAACGACTGGAAGTAGATGCGCTGCTCGGCGACGGACTGCTCGGCGCCGAACTCCACGTTGTTTCTCAGGCGATTCTCGATGTCGTCACGCGAGCCGACCATTCCCGTGTAGACGGTGGAATCGACGATCTGCTTCCCGAGAGACTCGCCGGGGAAGTAGCGCACCTCCTCCATTCCCGTCTCGAGCTCGCCGAGATCGGCCGTGAACCCCACGAGATTCCGGATGTACGGAGCGACTTCGTAGAGCGCCCCGACGTCGCCCGGTCCCATCTGGTTCCGTGCGAACTTCATCGCCTCGCGGCGCGCCTGGACGAGGCGCAGCGGCGAGGGATTGTTGTATCCGTCGAACACGAAGATGAACTTGCGCTCGGCTCGCGGATCGACCCGCGGGGCGGCCAGTTCTTGCGCCGCGGCTGCATCCGCCGTCGGAGGCTCGATCGGCGCAATCGCGGACTCGGCGACGACCTCAGCCGCGGCCTGCGCCTGCTCGGGGTTCGTTCGCCAGTCGATCTCGTCGAAGGTGAGGATGGGCAGCTCGACGCCATTCTCGACGACGTGGAAAACGTCGCGCGGCAGCCCCGTCACGTGACGGCCCTTCTTGTCGAGCACGACGACCTCGGTCAGCACCAGATCGACACGCACCGTCTCCCGGATGCTGGTGGGCTGGTCCCGAGTGCCCTCGTACTTGAGGTCGGACGTTTGGGACAGCACCACGACCGGCGCCAGCATGAGGACGACGAGCGCCAGAAAGCCGCCGCTGCGCTTGCCACGTCGGTTCGTCATCCTCACGCCTCCATCGCGAGCCGGGTCGTCTCGTGCGAGCTCAACCCTTGTTCTTTTCCAATCCGTCGATCAATGCCTGGATCTGCGCCGCATCCGGAGCTTCGGGCGCCAGCTCCAGGTAGTGTTTCAGGGCCTCGATCGCGCCGTCCACGTCGTTGACACCGACCTTGCAGTACCCCATCAGGCGATAGGCGTCTGCAGCCTGGGGATCGATCTCGATCACCTTCTCGAGCGATGCGACGGCCTCGGCCGGCTTGCCGTCATTGTAGTGGGCGGCGGCGAGGTTGAAATGCACGGTGGCGTCTTGCCCGATCTCAGGGGGAGCCTCCGCGATCAGTGCATCCAGCTCGGTGGTTCGGCCCATCGCGGTGTAGAGATCGATCAGCTGGGCGTAGGCGACGGTATTCGACGGGTCGAGATCGATGATCGTCTCCAGCGCCTCGAGCGCTTTCTCGTTCTGTCCCAGATCCTTGGCCAGCATGGCCATCCGGACGTAGGCGTTGAGCTTGAGCTGCATGTCATCGACCGCCGCGGCCTCGGCCTCGTACGTGGCCATCGCTTCGTCGGTCTTACCTTGCTCCTCGAGGATCGCCGCCTTGAGCAGTCTCGCTCCGGGGAAACCGGTGTCGTTCTCGAGGCAGGCGTCAATCGAGACGATCGCCTGATCGAGATGGCTCTCCTTCATCTCGAGATAGGCCAACATGTAATGCCCCTTGGGATCGTCGGGCGCGTTGGCCAGCACGTTGTCGATTTCCTCGCGGGCCTTCTCCAGCTTGCCGTCCTGGATCAACTCGACGATCTCACCCGATCCCATCAGCGGGGTTCCGGTTCCGAACGTCCCTCCGCCCGCCGACGCCTGGGCCAGAACCAGATCGTACTTGACCGTATCCGTATCGGCGATGTCGAACTCGGGCAGCGGGCTTCCAGGCTCGACAGGGCCTGCCTTATCGACTTTGAAACGACCGTCGGCGTCCTTGACCTCGACGTCGACCTCCGCGACGCGCATCCCTTCGGCGGCGACTACGATCCGATAGGCACCGCGCCGCACCATCGCGAAGTAGTAGTTGCCCTTCTTCTTCGTCTTGGCTTCGAGCGCGGCCTGGCTGCCCTCGACGGGTTCCACGCGGACGATCACGTCCTTGAGCGGGTTCCCCTGGTCATCCAAGACGTTGCCGGAGACCTTGGCCGCCTGCACCGTGAGCGAGGCAAACAGCAACGTAGCGATGAGACCGAGGCCGATCCTGGTTGCTTTGGACATTGTTCTACCCTCGTAACTGTGTGGATTTCTCGACTGGGTAAGCTCGGCTTTCATCTCGTCGAGGACGCGTGTGCCGCGTCCTCAGGACAGTGTAGCCTTACCCCCGCGTCGTAGTCCACCGGTGCCGCGTCTCGGGCTTGATCCGTGTGCCCGGGCTGAAGTAAGTTTGTTCGCGCCCGGCCGGAAAGTGACGGTGGATCGGCTTTTTATCAGCATGCCCATCCAGCAGCCAATCGACGCGGAGCGCTCGGCGATTCAACGTCGCCCGGGTCGCCATCGAAGCCCCCGGCGTACGGCTTGCGGGGCCGCGTTACTTCTTCTCCCGGCCGTGTCGGCGCTCTGCGCGATTTCGATCGCATCTTCCGCCGAAAGGTACGGCACCATCGACAGGCGCTGGCGTCAGGCGGTCGAGGCACGCGGTGTCGATCCGAGTTCGATCGACAATCCGCTTCGTTTCACTCGCGAGATGCAGGAGGTCGCCCGTGGCGTCGCCGGAAGAGGGCCGGCCATGCAGCGTCTGCGCAACCTGCAGCTGTTCCTATTCAACGAGGACGACTTCCCCTTCGACTACGAGTCGCGCACCTCCTATACCGCGGAGGAGGCGTTCGAGCACCGAACGGGAAACTGCGTCTCGTTCACCAACCTGTTCATCTCGCTGGCCCGCTCGATCGAGGTTCCCGTCAACGCGGCGGTGCTGACCCGTCCGGGAAGCGTCGAGAAGGAAGGAGACCTGATCGTCGTCAACAATCACCTGATCGCGGTCTACGAGCACACCAGCGGCGTGGCGGTTTTCGATTTCAACCGCCAGAGACGCGAGGAGCGTGTGGGTCTGCGCCTGCTCGACGACCTGTGGATCACGTCGATCTATCTGAACAACCGCGGAGCCGAGCGGCTGCTCGAGGGCGATACGCAGGCTGCCTCGAACTTTCTCGAGACCGCGGTGAAGCTGGCACCGGATTTCGTCCCGGCCTACGGCAACCTCGGAATCGTGCGCCGGCAAACGGGAAATATCGAGGGCGCCTTCGAGTCCTACCGCATCGCACTCGAGCACCAGCCCGGCCAGGCCACGATCCTCAACAACCTGGCCGCCCTTTATCAGTCCCAGGGCCAGCAACTGGAAGCCGAGGCGGCGTTACGAGCGGCCGACCTGAGCGGCGCCACCCCCTACGTGATGATCATCCGCGGCAACTTCGAACGTGCCGACGGCAGGCCGAAGGCCGCGATGAGGCTGTACAAGGTGGCGGCCAGGATGTCGCCGGACATTCCCGAGCCGTGGCTGGCCATCGCCAGAGTGCAACTCGAACGGGGACGTCCCGTCTCGGCAGAGAGGGCCCTGCGTCGCGCCCTGGAGATCGATCCCGACAATGAGCACGCCCGGCAGATGCTGCGGAGCCTCGATCAGCCTCAACAAGACGGCCCCTGATCCGGCGCACCCCTTCGGCAGTTTTGTCCCGGGTTGTTTTGCACTAACCTACCCCTGAATGCCGTTCCCTCTTGAACATTCCCGAGGAGAGGCGATTGCAGGGCGCGCGTAGGCCGGCAGGACGGATGCCACTGGGCGCTCGCATGCTCTCCTGGTTGGCCATTCAGCCGGGCGAGGGTCGCCCGGCCCTGCTTGCCTTCATCTACCTGTTCCTGATCATCTCCTCGTACCTGATGATCAAGACCGTCCGCAACGCGCTGTTCATCTCCGAGTATGGCGCGATGAAGCTGCCCTACGTGATGGTCGGTGTCGCCGCGCTCGCCGGGGTGTTCGCCGCGGGCTACATCCGTCTCGCGCGGCAGTTGACGACGTGGCGCCTGGTTTTCTGGAGCCTGATTTTTTTCGTTTCCAACCTTTTGCTGTTCTGGTGGCTCGCGATTCGCGGCCGCGCATGGCTCTATCCGGTCATCTACATGTGGGCCGGCGTGTTCGGCGTCATCGCTCCGATGCAGGTCTGGACGCTGGCCAACGAGTTGTTCACAACCCGGCAGGCCAAACGGCTCTTCGGTTTCGTCGGCGCCGGCGGCATCCTCGGCGGCTTCTCGGGCGGCGTACTGGCCAACCGACTGGCACCCCTGGTGGGCACGTCGAACCTGTTGCTGGTCGTCGCCGGGATGCTCTGCCTGGCGGCACTGATCGTCTACATCGTGGCCAGTCGTGGCTTCGTCCAGCCCCGAACCGCCTTCGAGGCCCCGCCCCCGCAGAATCTGCGTCAGAGTCTCGGCGTCGTCTTCGGCTCGCCGCACCTGCGATTGCTGGCCGCCCTCGTCTTCATCAGTGCCCTGGTGACCACCTCCGTGGATTTCCAGTTCAACGTGATCGCCGAACGACACGTGCCGGAACGAGACGAGCTGACCGCCTTTTTCGGGGCGGTCTACGCCGGAATGGCGCTGGCTTCGTTTCTCGTTCAGATCCTGTTCACCAGTCGCCTGCTGGCCTGGTTCGGTGTCGGCTTCGTGGTGCTGATGCTCCCTTGCTCGCTCACGGTCAGCACGCTGGTCCTGCTGTCGACCGGTACGCTGTGGGCCGGGGTCTTCCTCAAGGCCAGTGACGGGTCGTTGAAACATTCGGTCGATCGCTCGGGCCGCGAGTTGTTGTACTTGCCGGTCCCGTCGAGCATCAAGATCCACGCCAAGTCGACCATCGACACGGTGATGGATCGTCTGGGAGACGGCTCGGCCGGAATGCTCCAGATCTTGCTCGTCACGGCGCTCGGGCTCGGCCTGCAAGGATCTCTGGCCGCCAACCTGGGCCTGATTCTCGTCTGGCTGCTGGTGGCGGTAAGACTGAAGCATGCCTACGTGCGTCAGTTGCTGAGCTCGATCGGAAAGCCGCGGCGTCTCGAGTTCGACGCCGCCGTGATGCAAGACGCCGATGCCCGCCAGACACTCGAAGGCATCCTCGGCTCGGGGACCGACGCCGAGAAGCTCGGGGCCCTGGAGTGGATCTACCGCGAGTCGATCGAGGTCGACGAGGGCCTGCTGCACGACCTGATCTATGAGGCGTCCTCGCCGGCACTGAGACGCGCCGCTCTGGCCGCACTGCTTGGCCGAAGTGGCGTCGAGCTCTCGCCGGAGCTGCTGGCGGATCTCGAAGCCGAGCAGAAGAGCACGTTGATCTCGGTCATCGATTTGCTCGCGGAGCAGGATCCCAAACGCAGCAGGCAACGGCTCGACGCTCTGCTCGACACGATCGGAGACACGACTCGATTCTCGCTCGTCGCCTTCACCATGCGCCGGCTGGGTCCCGAGTTCGAGCCGATGGCGGAGAGGGTCTTCGACGCGATGCTCGACCCGTCGGTCCGTCCCGACGCGCGGCGCTCGGCCGTCAGCGCCCTGGCGCTGCTTCCGCCGGACTCGCCGCTGCACGATCGACTGGCTTCCCTGCTGACGGACGAGGACCCGATCGTTGCGGGCGTCGCCGCGGAGACGGCGGGCAGGCTTCAACGAACCGACCTCGCGCCGGAGCTGATCGCCGCGCTGGCCCGGCCCGGCGTTCGCCTGCGGGCCAGAGGGGGCCTGTTGACGATGGGGCAAGTCACCGTACCGGCGTTGATGCAATCCATGCAGAACCGGGAGATGGAGGTCAAGGTCCGCAGGCAGATCCCGAGACTGCTCGGCGAGCTGGGCGCCACGGGGGCGGCGAAGGCCCTCGTCGCCACGATGGACGATTCCGACCCGACCATCCGAAAGCGTAGCCTGGAGGCGCTGCACCTCATCCGCAAGTCACGTCCGGAGATCAAACCGATTCCAGCGCGGAGCCTGGCCGGAGACGTGATGCAACGAGCGAGCAGGTACGAGACGCTCACCGCGGCCGCCGAGGCCCTGGATGGAGAATCGAGGGGACCCGACGATCCGCTCGGTTGGCTGCTCGACAACCTGAACGAGGAGCGCACGAGGCTGACGCAGCGGATCTTCGATTTACTGGCTCTCGAGTATCCGGTCCGCGACATGCAACGAGCCTGGCAGGCGCTGCGCGACGGCGGGGTGCGCGAGCGGGCGAACGCCGTCGAGTTGGTGGACACCATGCTGATGCCGTCTCTGAAGACAAAGCTGCTTCCCCTGCTCGACGCGTTCGATCGCACGCTGCCGCGGAGCTCCCAGACGGCCGAATCGTACAGCCGGGACGAGGCCTTGCGAGCTCTGGCCGGTGAGAGCCATCCCTGGATCGCCGCCTGCGCGCTGTTTGCCGCGCGGGCTGTCGGTCTGGGTGGGCTGGAGGTCGAAGCCGCGCGGGCGGCCGGCTCCGCGAACGCCGTGCTTCGCGAGGAGGGCGGAGCCTATCAGTCCTTTGTCGCCACCGGGGGTAAGACGTGATCCGGACCACCGTCGAACGAGCGGTTGCCTTGCGCAAGGTTGACGCTTTCAGCAAGGTTCCGATCGATCAGCTGGCCCACGTGGCCGCCGCGGCCCGGGAGGAAGGCTGCCCTGCCGGAAGCTGTCTGTTCCGGGAAGGCGAACCGCCGGGAAGCCTGTTCATCATTCTGGAGGGACGAGTTGCTCTCGAGCGCGAGGGCCGGGAGTTCGCCGAGGCCGTGGCCGGCGAGGCGCTCGGCACGTGGTCGTTGTTCGACGATCACCCCCGGCGTGCGACGGCCCGCGTCGTCGAGGATGCGCGAGTGCTCGTTCTCGACCGCGACGATTTCTACGAGGTTCTGAGCGAGAACATCGAGGTGCTGCGAAGTCTGGTCAAGAATCTGGTGACACGCCTCCACGAATTGACTGGGCTGACGACGGGAGAATCACGATGACGGAGAAAGGCGACAGTTGGATCCTCGTGCTCGACGACGACCCGATCGTCACCCGCACGATGCAGATCCTGCTCGGCGAAGAGGCATCGTTGAACGTCGCGACGTTCAACCATCCGTCGGACGCGCTGGCCTCGCTCGACGATCGCGAGTACGAGGTCGTGGTCTCGGATTTCGTGATGCCCGGAATGGACGGCATCGAGTTCCTCAAGCGGGTCCGCGAGCAGCAACCGAGCACCAGCCGCATTCTGCTCACAGGCTACGCCGACAAGCAGAACGCGATCCGAGCGATCAACGAAGCGGGCCTGTACTACTACTTCGAGAAGCCGTGGGACAACGAGAAACTGGTGATGGTGCTGCACAACGCCGTCGAGCGGGCCCGCCTGGTTCGCGAGCTCGACAGCAAGATGGCCGAGCTGGTGCACCGTGACAACTCGCTGGAAGAGCTGCGGGCGCGGTTGCTCAAGGCGATCCTTTGATGCGCGCGAGCTTCAACGAGGAGCTGCTCTCGCTGCTCGGCTCCGTCGTCGAGCAACTGCCGGACTCCGTCCGTCTGTTGGGCCGCGACGGAAGAACGCTGCTCCGCAACGACGCGGCGCGCGAGATGGGCGCCGACGGTCTGGGACACCTGTGCGGCGGCGGGCACGAGAAGGCCGATCCGTCGTGCCCGGCCTGCCAGCTCCAGGTGGTGCTCGAACGAGGTCTTTTTCTTCGGTGGCACGTGATGGTCGACCGAGGTTCGGAAGACTCCGACGTCTATGAGGTCACGCTCTCGCCGGTTCGCGATTCGAACGGGGACGTGGTTGCCGTGCTCGAAATGATGCGCGATGCCACGGCGGTGCTGAGCCTGGAAAACTATCTGATCAGCCGCGCCGAGAAGCACGAAGCCGAGCTGAGCAAGACCTCGGAAAATGCGCAGCGGCTGGTCAAGCGCGCGGAGAAGCTGCGCACCGAGCTGGGCGAGCTGCGAGAGTCGCAGACCGAGATGCTGTACCAGGACCGGCTGGAAGCGCTCAGCCTGTTCGTCGCCAGCGTGGCGCACGATATCAACACTCCGCTGGGTGCGATGCTCTCCAGCGCCGATCTGATGGTGAGAACCGTTCCGCGTCTGCGCGACGCCTCGGACGGAGTCGACGGCGAACGGGTCGGCGAGTTCCGGCGCCGGCTCGAGACGCTCGAATCCAGCGTCGAGGTGCTGGCCGATGCCGCCCGGCGGATCGAGGGCATTCTGCGCCAGCTACGCCTGTTTTCACGTCTGGACGAGGCACCGTTCGAGGAGTACGATTTGCACCAAGGGCTGGACTCGACGATCGAGTTATTGCGCCACAAACTGACCGACAGGATCGGCGTGGTGCGCAACTACGGGGAGATCCCCCGGGTGACCTGCCGGCCGGACGCGTGCAACCAGGCGTTCATGAACCTGTTGCTCAACGCCGCGCAGGCCATCGACGGCGAGGGAGAGATCCGCATCGCCACGCGACACGAGGGCAACGAGGTAGTGGTGGAGATCGGCGACACGGGCAGTGGCATCCCGCAGGAGGCGCTGGAAAAGGTTTTCGAGCTTGGCTTCACCACGCGCGGAGGTCGTGGCGGCAGCGGCATAGGTCTCGCGCTGGTGCACAGGATCGTCCGCGAACACCGCGGAAGAGTCGAGGTCGCCAGCCGGCTTGGCCGCGGCACGACATTCCGCGTACGTTTACCGATAGCCCATCCGGCTGACGGGAGCTGACCATGAGGCTGCGACGCTACGCCTCGTTCTTGCTCGTCCTGCTGACCTGCGCCTCGGCGTGGGGCGGCGCGGACTGCGAGCGCGTGTTCGCCGTCGGCGATCTGCACGGGGGCTACGAAGCATTCGTCGGCATCCTGCGCGAAACCGGTCTGGTCGACGAGCAGACCCGCTGGAGCGGCGAGCGGGACTGTCTGGTGCAGCTGGGGGATATCGTCGATCGCGGGGCGCGTTCGCGAGACGTCCTGGATCTGCTGATGTCTCTGCAACGGGAGGCCCCCGGCCGCGTCCACGTCCTGCTGGGCAACCACGAAGTGATGAACCTGGTCGGGGACCTGCGCTACGTGGTCGTCGAGGAGTTCGCGGCCTTCGCCGACGAAGAGACGGCCGAGGAACGCGAGGCCGGGCTGGCCGTCTACCGAGAACTGGTTTCGGGCAACGGCAACCAAGACGCGCAAGAAGAGCTGCGTGGAGAATTCGACGAGAATTTCCCGCCCGGGTGGTTCGCCCACCGCCGGGCATACTCTCCGGACGGCCGGTACGGATCCTGGTTGATCGAGCGTCCGATCATCGTCGAGATCAATCGCTCCGTCTTCGTCCACGGCGGCCTGACGCTGGAGAACGCCCGGTTGGGCGTCGAGGCGATCAACGAGCAAGTGGCCTTCGAGCTGGTGGACTACTTCACCTGCCGCGAGAAGCTCGAGGACGTCGGCTGGCTGAAGCCTCTTACGCCTTATGCGGAATCCTTCCGCGAGGTCTACCGTAAACGTCAGGAAACGAGCGCCAATGCAGCCGTGTCGGCAGCCAACGGGGTCGCCGAGCAGTATCTCCGACACCTGCAATCCCACTGCATCGACGAGCGCGGGCCGGTGTGGTATCGAGGACTGGCCCGCGAGGAGGAGGTCAGTTACTGGCCGACCGTCCTGCGGACCCTGCGCGAACTCGACGCCGACCGCATCGTCGTGGCCCACACGCCGACGAAAAATCATCGCATCCAGGCCCGCTTCGGCGGGCGAGTCTTCGTGGTGGACACGGGAACCGGACCCGCCTACGGCGGCCAGGCTTCCGCCCTGGAGGTTCAGAAGAACGGCACCGTCTTCGCCGTCTACTCCGGCGAGCGCGAGAAGCTGGCCGATCCGATTCTCAGCGACGAGGATATCGCGCAGGCCCTGAGGGAGGGCACGATCCTGGAAATGGAGGAGATCGGCAGCGGGATCAGCAAGCCTATGAAGGTCACCCTGGAGTGGCGCGGGCGCCGCTTGGAGGCCGCCTTCAAGACCATTGATATCGAACGGCTCGGGAAGACCAGCTTCAAGTCGACCGGGATGCAGCACATGTTTTCCGACAGCTACCGCTACGACCTCGCCGCGTACCGGCTCGATCGGCAGTTGGGGATGTACATGGTCCCCGTCGTCACGCTCCGCACGATCAACGAGGAGCAAGGGGCGATGATGGAGTGGGTCGGCGACGCCATCAGCGAGGCCCAGCGGCTGGAGGAGGGCCTGAAGCCCCCCGACCCGCTGATTCTCATGCGGCAGTTCGACACGATGAAGATCTTCGACGCACTGATCCTCAACGAGGACCGCCATGCGGGCAACCAGTTGATCGGCAAAGACGACTGGCAGCTCCATCTCATCGATCACACACGATCTTTCCGCCTGACCAAGAAGCTCCCGGATGGTTTCGAGGAAAACCCGATCACGATTTCGCTCCACCTCTACGCAGCGCTTCAGGATCTGGACAGGAAATCGCTCGCGGATCTCTTCGGGAGTCTGATCAGCGGCGCGCGCATCAAAGCTCTACTCGTGCGCCGGGATAAAATCGTCAAGAAGATCGAGAAGGACATCGAACAGTACGGTCGCGACATGGTCTTTCAAGACCCGCAGAATCACTCGATCGATTCTCCCGAATGATCCGAAGGTCCGAAGAGCGTCCGAACCTCGTGCGCTCGCTGCTTCTGCGCGGCGAGGTACTGCTCGATCTGGTCGACGATCTCCGCGACGAGGTCCGCCTTCTTCGAGCGGACATGCGGGGTGGCGGTCCAGATGATCTCCTTGGGCTCGTTGGCCCGCGTGAAGAGCGACTCGGCGCTGGCCACGGGAAAGTAGGAATCGTTGCGGCTGGAGATCATGACCAGCTTCCGCGGTGCGATGCGATCCGCGTAGTGGATCGGATCGAACGAGTGAACCAGGATCTCCGCCACCAGGGAAGCCGGGACCGCAAGCCAGCGCTGTTTCACGTTTGTCCGCACCAGTAGGGGGAGGTCTCCCCCGCCGTGGATCAGCAATGTCACGGGCACGCGCTCGTCGAGGCTCCCGTGGATCGTGGCGAACGTCGATCCGAAGCTCGATCCGACGACGGTGAGATTGTCGAGATCGAGCTGTTCTTCCTCGTCGAGAAAGCTGACGGCCAGCATCCCTCCCGCCACCGTGCGGAACGCGGCCCGGCGGACGTCGTAGGGCCAGCGCAGGAAGGCCAGCGCACCCCGCGGCGACTCGTACGGGTACTGTACCGAGACCAGAACCAGGTCGGCACGCTCGGGAATCAGACCGAGGATCTTCCTTCCCGTCTTGGCCCCGGCGTAGGTCAGGATGATGTAGTAGTCGGGGTTCAGCTCCAGCGGGCGCCGCACGTAGGCCGTCGAGATCGCCTCGCCCCGGTGATTGCGCAGCTCGACCAACCGGACATCCGATTGCCCGGTCTGCCACGCCTCGAGAACCTCGAACCCGGCGTAGGTGCCGCGCACCTCGTCGAACACCTCCGTTTTGTCCAGGCGAGCGTAGACGGAGACGGCAACCAGCGCGACGAGGGCCGCGACGGTGCCCAGAGCCAGTATTCGACGAACGCGACGGAGCCTAGCACCTTGGGCAGGCCGTGGTCGGTCGATGGGAGGAGCGTTCAGCTTTACTGGTCTTTCTGCGGGAAACGATAGACCACGTTCGAGCGGTCCCCAGCGGTGTGCTCGAGGTCGGGCATCGAGAGCGGCGCGGTCAGAGAGGTCGGTAAGAAGACCTTGAACGTCGACCCCTTTCCCGGTTCGCTTTCCACCGACAGGTGTCCCCCCGCCTGGGCTACGATGCCATAGACCTCGGTTAGGCCGAGGCCCTTTTTCTTCCCTGGTTTGGTCGTGAAGAAGGGCTCGAAGATGCGGTCGAGGTTCTCCTGCGAGATTCCGGGACCGCTGTCGCTCACCGAGATCAACACGTGGGGCCCGCGGCGGGCCCCGGGCTGCGAATCGACGTAACCGTCGTCCAGCACGACGGTGCCGATCTCTATCGTCAGCCGTCCGCCCACGGTCGCGGCCTCGCGGGCGTTGCGGAACAGTTGCAGCATGACGCGCTCGATCTGCTCCGCCTGCCGGATCTCGGTAATGTCGCGGGCGATGATGATCGCGCGATCGACGTTTCCCGGAACGCCGATCGGACCGATGCGGCAGGAGTACCAGAAGCGCGATCCGTCATCGGCCTCGGCCATCACCTCGCATTCCTGGGGCCTGTAGAAATCGAAGACCGCCTTGACGCCCGCGTCGATCGCGTCGTGGTGGTCGGGTAGGATCCAGTCGCGCAGGTGCTCTCCCGTCAGCTCATCCACGCCGGTGCCGGGTATCGGACGGTTGACGAACAGGATTCTGCCGTCCCGATCGCCCTGGAGAC
>Ga0255055_10000918_pt1 | contig 22462 bp, 29 predicted proteins | sample JV7_2_27_MG_FD_188633 | JGI IMG/M metagenome (GOLD analysis project Ga0255055, IMG submission 188633) | Seawater microbial communities from Jervis Inlet, British Columbia, Canada - JV7_2_27 | ecosystem: Environmental > Aquatic > Marine > Inlet | place: Canada: British Columbia | collected...
TCGCAGTGACATATTCCGCCTGAAGCCGTCGCCGTCGGTTCCCGCAGCTCCCGATAGTCTTCCTTCGCAATACAAGTTCTGTTTGCAAAAGGGGGAGCACGGATACTTCTTCCGATTCCGAAACGCCAAGACGACCCTGCATGGGGCCGAAGCCGAAGTCCTCGATTGCCATGTCGATGCAGACGGTCTGACCCTTTGCAGGGTCAAGCTCCCTGACAGCGAGCGTCCTTATGAGGCGCCCCTTTGCGAAGATCCCGGCGCAGACAAGGAGCCGGTGCCATCAGATTGTTGCGTGAAGATTCTCGGTGATACGTCGGCGCAGATTCTTTGCCCCGGCTCGTCCTACGATCTCCTTATTGTAGAGATCGTGACCACGGGTCCTGTTGGCGGAATCATGATTGCTTCTGTGAAGCATCCTGATATTCCAGGAGGAGGCGTACGTTTACCTATCTGCGAACCGATGGATGAGGCACCAGAAGAAAGAGTGTGCTGCATCGAGGAGAAGACCGGCCTCATTGTGTGCCCGGAAGGGGTAAACTTCCCCTTGGCCGGAATGAAGATTCCGCTCAATTATCTGGTGTTCGTTACTGAGGCAGACGGAAGCCGATTGGCACGTCTCAAGTGCGGGGACATTATGGAGATTTCTCCATCGGCTCGAGCGGACGATGAAACGCTCGATGCCATGTGGACTATTTGCGAGCAGCTCGGCGGGTACATTTTTCCCGTCTGCGAGCAGAAGGCCCCACGCCTTCCGCCTCCGGTGATTCGTACGCCTCCGCGCAAGCCACCAAAGCCCCCTCGAACTCCGCCAGTGATTCGTCACCCGGACGCTCCGCCCCCTGTCAAGGTTCCGGACATCTGTTGCTACGATCCAAAGACCGGAAAGCTCGTCTGCGAGGGCACGAAGTACCACGGCCTCAAGGTCGATGTTGTGACCCAATCGGAGATCGGTGGAATCGTCATCGTCTCAGTGGAAAGCGACAAGCTCCCAGGCAGAGGTGCTCGAGTTCCTCTTTGTCCCCCGTCGAAGGACATCCCGAGATTGCCACCAGCAGAATGCTGCGTCATTGAATCATCGGCCGGACTCACCCTTTTGTGCACTCCGGAAGACCATCCTTGGAACCATAAGGATGTAACTTCATTCGGAAGCTGCGCAGATCTACCCAACGGCCGTATGTGCGCTCTCGTTTGGGAGGATGAATACGGAAAGCACACTCTCGAGGTTCCAGTTTGCCCGCCTCCGCCGGAAGTTCTCACTCCGCCGGGCGGTGGTGGTGCCCCCACGCCGGAGCGGCCGCCGGAGCGCGTGCCTAGGCTTCCTCCGGTCACTCGTCCGCCCGCAGATGGCTGCGATACGGTTGAGGGGAACAGGTGTCGCCAGGTCTGGGACGAGATGGTGACTCGTCCTGCGAAGATGACCAAGTGCGACAAGAAGTGGCTCAAGCTTCTCAAGAAGTTGCGCGAGCAAAAGTGTGGCCAAGGCCATCGTGCAAGCATGATGGAAAACCACAAGGCAAAATCTCGTCGATACGGAATGGGAATTCCAGCCGAGAGCCGCGAGTACGCTCGGTTCCCTGGATTGAGGGGCGGAAGGAACATCGCATAATGACTACCCGAACGGCACGTCGATATTCGAAAACCGGAGGCCGCGGATACGGAGCTGAGCCTCAGCGTCCGAACTCCACGCCTGCTACTGTCCAGAAGATATCGATTCCAGGCACTACGAATCGTCCTCCTGGATCTGGTCGTCCTCCGGGTCGTCCTCCTGGTCGACCACCCACCGGAACGGTTCCGCCACCCACTGGAACTGTTCCGCCTGGAATTCTTCAGACACAGCCTCCGATTCGGCCGACGCTCGAGTTCATTCCGAGGGGTTCTACGGATGTGTTTCATCCGCCAGGGCCAGGCATTGGGCTGCGACCTGGGCCGGCGCCCGCCCTGGGTCGCCCGGGAGATCTTCCAGGCAATCATGGGTCTTGGAAAAACGAGAGCTGCTTTTCTCCTGGTAGTAGAGGATGGAAGCCGGACATTTTGACGCTTGGAGATGCTCACGCATGCCCAGGTAATAAAGGACCGCAGTCGCCTTTTCGTCCGCCCAACATCATCCAAGGCGCTGGTGGGTATAACGGCCGCATGTTCAGCGACGAGGAGGATATCGGCCAGGCTCTGAACTACATCGGCTACAGTTCTCCCGACGGAAACGCTATGCTCCGCGAGTTTCAGCGTCACTGGAATGGCGTCATTGCGCCCCTGGCTGGTGAGCCGAATCTCTTTGGCAACATTACGTTCGCGTATTTGCCCGAAGGCAACCTGCGAGTGGATGGGGAGATTGGCCCGCACACACTCAACGCCCTCGAGGTCGCGGTGATAAACCAAAGAATGGCTAACTTGCCGTGGCCGGAACTTGTGGAGATAACCTCCACAGCTTCCAATGGGTACGGTCGCCGTCGTAAATACAACGCGGCCCAGGGGATGTAAAATGGCGAGCCCTCCGAATATCAGCAACGACTCCAAGGGGTACAACCGTCAAATGTTTCGGGGTGACCGCTCCGTCCGCAAGGTCTTTATGACCCTTGGATACGGTATCAATACGACCCGGCACAAGGTCCCCAAAAGTACGGTCACAGAGTTCCAGCGCGACTACAACAAGTGCGCGTCTAAGTTCGGACAATGGGGCAAGGTTGAGCTTACGGGAGCCCTGGATAAGCCCACGCTCAATGCGCTCGAGCACGCGATTCGCTGGTCGAAGAAGCGCGAGGATACCGATGGGACACCGTCGGCTCGGTCGTGGCAATCACTGTGTCACGACCGCCCTTCATATCCTGGCGGATGCGGAAGCGATGAAAAGGTCGTCATCTCGCGCACGCATGAGAAGGAAGAGTACAAGGCCAACTATATTGAGATCACAGATGCCGGAGGAGCAAAGCTTCGCAGCATCGATACCGATATCGCATTGCGTGCTGAGATTGTCGGCTTCGACCGTGAAGGTGACGTCGTATTTGCCATCGTGAAGATACCGCCTCAGGCAGACCTGCCCGGCGGACGAGAAGAACCATTTCGCTGCCCATGCATTCTTGGGCGATAGGAAAAGAAGATGACCAGAAGAAACGGAAGAAACGGCAAGAAATACAACCGACTCGGAGGTGCTGGAGTTCCCACACCGGGAGTGCCTAAGCCTAAGCCTGGTCGTCGCTTCTCGGGGCCATACGATAACATCGGCCCTTTCCCTGGGGTTTGCTGGTCAGTGACAGATGGGAAGATCTATCACAAGGGCACTAAGAATTCGATTCCGGGCCGTCTGATTCATCATTCAGCCGCGCTCGGCAACTGGTTCATCGTTCAAATGGACGGAACTCGTGGGGTCTACAAGATTCCCCTCTGCATTCCGAAGGGGTCGTCGAAGTCAGGCAGCAGCCGCAAGGTTCGCTCGAGCAGTAAGGTCCGTAAGGTCCGTAAGGGGCGTAAGGGGCGAAGACTTCGCCGTCGTAGCCGGTGACCCATCAGGAACTTTCTACGGGGTAGAAAATGACAAGAAGATACGGAAGAGCAACACGCCTTTTTAAGGCAAGGGGATCTCAGCTAACGCCACCTTCCCCTGCCGGGTCGTGGCCGCCTTCGAAGCCTGACTTGTCGAAGTTCACAGATCGACCCAAGCCACCACTTGGAATATCGTCCGGGTACTGTCCGCCAGATAAATTTTGGCATAAAGACCTGCAGACCTGCGTGCCTTATAAGCATGAGGAATGCGAGCCGCCGGCCTACTGGTCCTGGCAGCGATGGTCAGACTGTATTTATACCGCCTACCCTAATGACTGCGTTGGCTCTACAGCCGGCATCAGAGATATGGGCACCCCTCAAGCTATCTCTGCTGGAGGCTGCGTGCCGAGTGACTGTGACCTTAACCCAGATTACCCAAGGTATTGGTCCTGGTCGGCATTTAACTGTGTCCTCGCTGGAAAGCCCAACGAGCCCTTCATAGTCCCAGGTGGAATATCGAAGCGATCTGCTAGGCGCAAGATTCGTAGCAAAGGGCGTCGTCGCAGGGGTCGCGTAAGTCGGCGGAGCCGAATCAGAAGGCGTAGATAGGAATATGGAAATGAGCCACACAGAAACGTACCGACGATTGCTGGAAAGCATCGCCGTGTACTCGAAGAAGATGCTCAGCCTGCTCGAGCATGGTGCAGGAGATCTTCCGCAGTGGGCGAACGACCTCATCTCCGAATCCCGTACCCACATTGCCGACGTGACGCACTTCCTTCGTGGCCAGGCCAATCACGGCATCCGCTACGGCCAGTCGAATCACGGTCGTGCCTACATGGCCACCGCCAACCTTCGGCAGATCCATCAATACGCCAACGAATGCTTGGGCGACATGAAGAAGGATGCCGGCCACTTCCCAGCATGGGTGGAGAACAAAATCTCCGTGGTCGCTGAATACATGGACCTCATCGGACACTGGCTCGAGAACGAAGGCGCCGAGGGCCGCAAGTACGGCGCTCACAAAAATCAGGCTACAGGTGATGCGGGCGACGTGGCTTTATACAGAGGTCGGGCGGACGGGATTACCGGTCAGCATCGCAACCCGTATTCTCCAAACAGCTTTCAGCGAAAGATTTACGAGCAGGGATTCGGAGAAACATCCGGTCGCCCAGCTGCAGCCCCCGATAACTCAGGAGATGGCGGCATGGGCAGAGGTCGCGGAAGGCGTCGTCGTCACCGGAGAAATGGAATTCAGTCAATGCCGTTTTGGAATATCCCAGTCCATGCCAAGACGCAAAACGGTGAAGCTCGAAGCTATTCCAGCCCAGGGGTAAAGTACCAGCCCGGATATGGATCGATGGCAGCTCGAGGTCTTGCCACTACGGTCCCCATGGATGTCAGCGGAATGGAATACACCATGCCTCCGAGCCGCATGACTGAACCGAATCGCCAGACAGAGCAAAGCAGAATGCTTTGGCATCAAACTGGTCGACGTTTTGGTGTCCCCGGCTTTCGAGCTGGAACGCCTGGATGGGCTGGGGCTGGCGGAGTCGCTCAAATTCCGGGTCCATCCAGAGGAATGCGGGCCATGCCCGATCGCACATTCGGTCCAGGCCTAAGCGCAGGCCAAGGCGGCGTTCAGTCATTTGCTGGCGGCGGCCGCGGTGCCATCGGCGTCCAGACCTACGGAAGCCTTGGGTACGGCAGCATGGGAGACGGCAGCATGGATATGGCTGTCCGCGGCGGCCGTCAATATGCAGCGCCTCCGAAAAGTAAACGTTCAAAGCGCAGGGGAAAGAGGAGAAAAAAGATGACAAGAAGAAACGGAAGAAACGGCAAGAAATACAACCGACGCGGGAGAGCAAGAGCAACGGTTACTGGATTGCGCCAACATAGAGGTTTAGCTATGGCTCCTGCCGATGCTGGACTGACGAATGAGCAGATCAACAAGCTCAATAGCAATCAGTGCGCTAAGGCTGGATACGTTTGGAATTCCGGCTGGAACATGTGTATCCCCGTCAAGAACTAAGGTAAAAGGACAGAGAAAATGACACAGAGAAATGGAAGGGACGGACGCAAATACGCTCGAGCCGGCCAATGGGCCCCGGGTACCCCTGCAAGTGGTGGATTCACCCCAAAAGCAGGAGTGCGATTCGCCGGCAACGCCGACCCTCTCGCATGTCCGCCGCACGCACCATGCGCCTCTACGGAGGAATATGGTCGAACCTTTTCTGGAGTATCATGTCCGCCGTACGCACCATGTGCTTCGACAGATGAATCCGGTCGAACCTTTTCCAGAACTGGAAAATCTAAGGGTCGGCGCGGGCTTCGGAGCAGCAGTAGAAGAAGAAAGTAATGGCTAATGAGGACATCAATCCCGCTGTATTAGCAGCTGGAATTCTCGTAGTAGGAGGCATCGTCTTCTTTGCTTCGAAGAAGAAGAGGTCATGTCGAGAGCTTCCCGACATCTGGTCGGAGGAAGGTCCGCTCCATATGACTCAGCCAGCTCAAGACGAGACGTTTGAGCTGGCTAAATACAAAATCCGGGAGTACGCTCTTTCGAGAAAGGGTTACACTCTTTCGGATATTGTGATGTCAGTGGCAGACGGCCTGAGAGAATGCAAGTGGGAAGACCTTAAGACTGATCAGCAAAAAGATGTCTGGAAGGGCATTGAGCAGATCGTCAAGAGTGAAATCCAATCATACGAGCAAGACCCGGACGCCTGGATGGCTTCCGTATAATCGGGAACTCTACAATTATGGCTACACAACAAGGCAAAATTTTTCTTCTCGCGGGAGCGGGCGCCTTGTTGATGATGTCCGGCAAGAAGAAAAAGAAGCGCTCCAAGGCGAAGGTCGACATTCCCCAAGAGGAAGAGGAAGATCTAGATGACGACGGCGAGGTCATCTTCGACGCCGACGACGATGATTTGGACGATGGAGAAGGGGATGATGTCGTCCCCCCTGCGCCCGAAGAGTCTGCTGTCACCAAGTACCTAGACCCTCACGGTCGCGCGCATCTTGGTCGCCTTTACCAAATCAAGATTGGCGATTCACCTCTGGAGATTTGTCGAGAGGCGTTGTTCGGCTCGAGGGAGCCGGTTGTCGACACGGGGATGCGGCAAGCTGCGATGGATCTACTCGTGCGGATTGACTGTGGCCCCTGGAACCAGGCGCTATATGGTGTCGAGCTGACGAAGCTGACCGCTGGTCACGCTCAAATTGACGGGTATTGGACTCAGCGTGGCGTATCGTTTGACCCGATCTACCAAGACAATTTCGTTCGAATGTCCGAAGGCCTTGGTGCGAGCGGGGCTGGCGGAGGTGACTTTGCGCTGATTTGGATTCCGATGATCAACCTCGATAAATACGACATGGAAGGCGTTGTCAGTACCGAGGGGATGCACTATCCAGATACGGAAGATGGAATCGGCGGAAGTATGATTGATCCTCCAAAAGAAATCACGGACCTAGGCTTTGAATCCGTGGAAGAAAGAACAGTCGGATGCGACCTCCCGGAAGGTGATTTCCGAAAAACAATAGTTGCATCCTGATGGCCAAGAAAAGAAGGAGAAGGGCATACGATCCGATCATTCATGGAATGCACTACCATTCCTCATCGCTCATCTTCTTGTCCCTGTTGGCCGCAGCTGCCCATACGAAAGTGATTCTTCCTAAACGTTGAATTTAGAGCGGTTAAATGGTAAGGTTTTTGTTAGGAAGAAGGCGCTATGCCAAAAAAATACGACAAAAACGAACCCATTCTAGTACTAATTCGGCGCGGAAGAAAAGGCCGCGGATTCAGTGTCTCTCCGGTAGAGGACATTTCTAATCCAGCAGTATGCCAAACTTCTACGGAATTGGGCGAGATCATCGAGGAGATGTTAGACGACGAGGAGCAGCCTCGAGTCGACCTCAAAGAACTCATGGCCGCCGCAACATCCGATGCTCGAGACGACCGAGACGACCGCGACGACCGCGACGACCGCGACGACGATGACGAAGAATACGACGATGAGGATGAGGGTGAGGATGAGGAAGAGGAAGGAGAGGGCGGCATCATGGATGGAGTCGTCGGCTCCGAAGATCCAGCAGATCGCCTCCTCCTCAATATTTTCTCTTCACTAGTCACAAAGGGTCGGGATATGAGCAGTAAACCTCGAAAGCCCCGAACCAGAACTCGCAAGAGAAGGCCTAAAAAGCCTAAGAAATCCCAGTAAGACATAATGGAACCCGTCACATTAGCCGCTATCGCCCTCGGGGGTGCAGTTCTCCTTGGAGGTAAGAGGAAGCGGGGTACATCTGTGCATAGTGGCGGATGGGGTGTCAAAGGTGAGGCCGACCGAGTCTACTGGCTCAACGAAGTCCGAGGCATGTCGAACTGGTATTCGAACCGGTATAATTCGATGCCGTTCCTGGACGACTACCTCACCGTCGTTGGGTTCATCGAGTCGAGGTTCAATCCCGCGGCCGTTAATCCGGAAATCAAGACGAATCCGGCCAATGCAGCTCGAGGCCTATTCGGAGTGCGCCCCGAGTACGTGTTCAAGACTAAGTACGATCTTGAGTACATGTCACCGTACCCGAACGCCCTTTTGAACCCGCGATGGGCATTCGTGACAGCCTTGCATCACGCATGGTGGGCATGCACCAGGGTTTACGACGTCGGAAGCGGCGTCGTCGATTGGGCTGCCATAAGACGGTGGTGGCATGGGCCAACTCTGGTGCATGATTTCAATTTCGAGAATCCGAAATCTCAAGGGATTATTGATCGATTCGAAAATGGCCTACATGGGTGCAACCAAGAGTTCGGGACCAACCTCGATCCAGATTTCATTTGGCAAAAAATTCAGGGGTGGCAAAACTACCCAGGCCTACCCACAATGATGAAGGCATTCGGCCTTCAGGGCGTATACGCATAGGAAACCATGGCATTTCAAGTTCTACCCCTAATAGTCGCAGCAGGAGCTGTCGCTGTTCTTTCTGGAAAGAAAAAGAAGCGCAGTGGGCCTAAGGCTGGACAAAAATGCGATCCAGAACTGGACGCCCCTACGGGGTTTTCGTGCGATGATGGGCTTCTGAGCGAGGAGCCTGTGGACGAATCCGATTTGGACAGTGAAGGCGACCTCTCTAAAGATGACGTCGGTGACTTCGATGTGGAGGAGCAGGACGTAAGAGAATCCGATGACGAGGAGTCTGGCGAGCCGGGAGGCGAGGCGCCCGAGCCCGAGGTCGAGACGGACCCCTCAATCATGTGCGAGGAGTTCATGACGGCCATTCACGCCGTCCCCTCGAGCGAGGATGAGTTACCGATCCACCCAGTCGCAGTAGAAGAGACGGCACTTCCGGCGATGAAGGCAGCGGCAGCAGAGATTGCCTCGAACATGGGTATTCCGCTAGACCCAGAAGCTGTGGGTCCAGCACTTGTTCTCGACGCGCTGAAGGCTCTCATTCCGGTCTGCAGCTGGAAGTACGATCCCGACGAAGATGAGTTCACCTATAATGATGGGCGCGGCATCGAGACGGATGCTGCGAAAGATGTCCTATTTGGACTTGTGCAGCTGTCGGTGTCGGTTATCGACGGGATTAACAATCCAGTAGAGATGACGTTTCAGGAGACTCAGCAGGGTCCGATTCAGGGCACCGATCAAGGCCCCTTGCAGGATTAGGGTAGAACATGGGCAAGAAAAAGAAAGACGACGATTCGAGTAATAAGGTTTTGTGGATCGCTGGCGCCGCCGCCACCACCGCATTCGCCATGTTCTACGTGAATAAGCACCTCAATGAAAAAGAGGAGCTGAATCGGCTCAGGTATGAAGGTCGGCGAGAGATCAGCGGCAAGAGTGAGAGCAGCGAGGAGTAGGCCATGGAAGAAGAAATGAAATCACTACCGCCGAAGGCGACGGACGTCGAAGAGTTCTCCATGCTATGGGAGCGCTCCTCTGAGCTGCGTGACGTGCTGACACGACTGCCGGGCCAGCTGGTCCTGAAGTCGGGCCTCTCGAGCAAGAGAAGTAGTCTGATCGACGGATGGGACAAGCTCGAGTCCATCAGCCTTGAGGGCACCGTGAGCCCCGATGCTATTGAGGCGATCCAAAAATGGATTCATGAAGCTGAGGTATCCATCTCCTTCATTATCCAAATTGGAAAAAAGGAAAGACAGGAGTCATTTGGTAGAGCATTCGCTGGCACAAGCTCGGAGCTTGAGTTTGAGACAGTGGAATCGCTCGCCGAAGTCGACTTCGTATCAGACAGCTGGTGCTTCCCTTGGCCAGAAATGAAATTGAAGAAAAAGAAGGACGCGGACAAGAATAGGCTCTTCAAATTCGGCGGCATCGCAGCCCTCGGAGCCATTACCCTCGTGACCTATCTCGATGAGGACTGAACCATGAATATCCTACCAATCATCGCGGCAGGGGGAGCCTTGCTCCTTTTGTCCGGCAAGAAGAAAAAGCCAAAGAGTGCCAAGGCGAACGGCAACGGGAATGATGGCCCAATCAAGATCGATCCCAAGAAGACCGATCCCGATAAGACTGACGTCCCTGTAATCGAACTGAAAGCCGACCAGGGTCCTGCCCCTGAGTACGAGTCATGCGTGGCTGAGTTCTACTCTCAGTCCGCGACTTCGCTTGCGCCAGAGCTTGTACAAAACATCTCGGCCAAGGCGAACGCTATATACGGAGACGAGCCCGTATTTTTCATCTCGCAGGCAGCCCAGCTCCAAGCCTACGAGATGCTGGCCGTCTTCATGGTGAACAACCCAGGCCAGACCAACGCAGTGGATGCAGTGGCTGCCGAAATGGCGCCTGGGTGCGATCTAGGTGTTTGGTCTCAAGAGGGTATGACTCCGACTAATGAACAACTCGCCTTTTTCGATTCAATCGGAAAGATGGCGCAAGTAGTCTCCGCCGACATGCCAGAAGGCGTTGGGCATCCACATCCTTGGGAAAATAACATCACCATTCTCCGCGATGGTCAGACGATTGCCGTAAATGACACGCAGCTTGTAGGAATCCTCGTCTCGGATGATGGAGGGCAAGCTATGGTGGACGCTTGGCCTTCCCAACCTATGTATGAGATCGCATCCCTCGGTTTTGCTCAGCAAAAGGTCGAGGTCTCTCCGGGGGTGTACCAGTTCAAGTCTCTTTACGTCATTCGTCCGATAATGGGGCCAGTCGGAAAAAAGCATAAAAGTATAGAGGTTTCAGTTTCCGCAAGGAGAATTGGTTCTGATAAGAGGACCCAAGGCACCATTGTTGTCAATCGTCACCCCGACATAGAGGACTGAACCATGAGTTTTTTTCCAATACTCCTAGTAGGCGGCGCGTTCGTACTCTTGTCCGGCAAGAAGAAGCGCCGTAAAACGCCTAAAGAGCTTCCCGAGCCATCTTCGACGGATAGGGGTGAGGTTTTTGAAGGAAACGATGCCCCCGACATCATCATGGATAAGGTTGGCTCGCGATTTTCTATCAAATTCGCAGATCTGGGTAGCACCGGTCATGAGTGGCGGCTTTCCGCAACGCCTCCAGATAATTCGGTCGAACTCGTCGCTCATGAATTCGATAGGGGGCCAGTTCCCGAAGATGGAATGACTGGATGGTCGGCCGGTGATGATTTTTACGTTTTTGAAGGTAAAAAACCGGGCGAAGGCTCGATTGTGTTCCATCTAGACCCACCAGGACCACCCCCGCAGCCACCTGCGGAAGTAGTAGAAATCAAAACAAAGATTTCGTAGAATACGCAAGGCAGAAAAATTCATGGCAAGTAAAGTACTCCCACTTTTGGCAGCAGCCGGCGCTGCACTCCTATTGCTTCCGAAGAAAAAGAAGTCTGCCCGGAAGACGGTGACAGAGCCGAAGGTTCACGATCTCAGCGGAATCTATGCTGAGAATGCAGCCTTCGCAGCGGCGGCGAGCGCACTGGACTTCGATATGCGCCTGCCAGTTGGCTTGTCCATCGGTGCGCCTGACGTGGAGACCCTTGCCGCCATCCCAGCCGCCTCGAGGGTCGAATCACTCAGCTACCGAGACCCTTCAGAGGGCACCATCATCCCCATCACGGTGGCCAATGTCTTCACCGGAGGAAACTGGCGCATCCAGTTCGAAGATGGAACTGGACAGCAAGGAGCCGATGGCGGACTCGATACCCTGGGTCAGGTCGTCACCAACCTGACCCCTGACGCTGTCTACACGGTATTCGCGCTGGCGCGGGCCAGAGTCTCTGCGAATAACGACGTCTTCGACGAGCCCAGCGGAACCATGGACGCATTGGTGAACAAGGCTCTGAGAAGTCTAAAAGAGGGCGTCGACTGGCCCACCTCGAACGAAGGTCTCGCGGCGGACGATCCACTCCTGGCGGTTTGGAATGGTATGTCCCTCGTCGCCAGTCTCGCGTACCAGACTCAATACAATATCGCCCACGGCTAGGGAGCTGAACCGGCTCGCTCGAGCTTGGGTAGATATCGATTGGGACTGCGATGGCACGAGAAAATCTACAGACGATTATCGTCTCCAAGAGCATTGCCGGGACGCTCAGGTCAGCGGAAAGGCTCGCGCGCCCATACGCTCGCAAGATTTACACATCGAGGGAGACGGGTTCGAGCTGGCAATTTCGTCAGCGACCGCCGTCCGACTTCGTCAAGAAGTCATCGCGATTGGTCCTGCTCCCAGATGAACCGGGGGTCGTTCTTGTATATGGAAAGCTGAAGCGATCAGCCAATCCATCGGACCAGACCTGGCTGCAGTTCAGAGAGGGCGGTCATCACGAAGTCGTGGTGGCCGAATATGATTTTTGGATGTCCACTAGCCCGGCAATCGCCAAGGCAAAAGACGCCAAAGACCTCAGAAAAATAATTTCGAAGGTAGATAAGAGGGAAATAAAAAGCTCACTTGTCCGGGGAATGGTCGATGGAGGCATTGCCGATAGGGCTCGAGCGTTAAAGCTCACCAGATTGTCTAAATCGACGGCTGCAGACGAGAGGATTGTAAGACTGCTTCGCAATGAGCGCATCGACAACCCGTCCAGTCCGCCGAAAAAGGCCAAAAAGAAGCCTGCTAAGCGCAAGTCTACTGCGAAAAAAGCGGCCAAAAAGTCTCCGTCTTACATAAAGCTAAAATCTCCCAAGCAGATGCCAGATCCCGGACCCTGCTCATGGCTTGGCTCCACTGTCGAGTTCGCATGGGAGATGGAACCCGGAGAAACGGCTAAAAAAATAGACGAAAACGGAAATGCTTTGTGGGTGCCACGCTCCGAATGGATGTTCATGTGGTCCCCGAAGTACAAAGCGGTGATTGCTCAGAAACGGCCGCGAAACATGTATCGATTGGCCGAAGTTTCACGTTATGGAGGCGCGGCCAAGATGTTCGAGGTATTCATGGCTCGTCCGGCCGAAAATACGTTCGAAATCATCGTGCCCGATGTTCCATTGCACAAAATGGGCAAGGGTGCAGAGCATATTGTGTACAGGTCGGACAAGTGGTCTCCCAAGCGATTGGAATCGGACTACATCCACAAGCTTGGAAAAGATGTCCAGATTTACTGCGGTCCCAGTATCGAGCGTCCCGAAGTGTTCATTTGCTTCGGCGGCAAGCTGACGCTGACAAAGAGGGGCCTGGTTTGGTAGAATAAGCGCCAGGCCGCCATGAGTGAAGAAGATCTGAATTGTAAAAATAGACGGGTCGTAAATGTCGGAGACCTTCTCTACTCTCCTGCCTACGATTTCGAACGTGATCCGGGGTTGGCCTATTCCAGCTTCGAGATTCATGACGCAGCTGCCATGTGCTATTGGAACATATGCGCCCCAGGTAGCTACAATGCCTGGGCAGTGGCAACTGCAAATTACATCGATAACGAACTTGTTGTAAAATACAATAAGGTTTTAGGTAGAGCCAAAAGTAAATATCAGGGAGGGATTCTTCCGCAGGATATGCAGGACCTTCTCAACCAGGTCCACGATTTCATCGTATCCTGGGATGAGGCAGACATTAAGCCCAACCGAACTTTCAGCGAAAACTTCTGGCACCCAACTGAATCATATTGGAATTCTGAAGTTCGAGGTATCGTGAATTTCTTCGATGAGGCGGCCTGCAAAGTGGATATCTTGAAAAATATTGCTGACGGGCCCCTGGAGTCAGGAGCGTTGATTGCGGGTGCACCCCAGCGAACGCTCGAGCCCGCGCCAGGCGGCGGCGGATACTTCAAGGGTCCGCCTACCAATGGAGACAAGGGTGGTGGCAGTACGATGGGCAAGGCGCTCGGCATCATGGCTATCGGCGCGGCCGGCTATTTCGGATTCAAGGTTCTTACGGAGTAAGCATGGCCAAAAAATCATCAGCACTCCCGATCCTCGCCGGTGGAGCAGCCTTGCTCCTGATGTCAGGGAAGAAGAAAAAGAAGAAATCAAGCAATCCGTCACGCTGGGGCGTTAAAATCAGCAAGGATTGTCAGACCGTCAAGATTGTAGATCCCGACCTGTTCAACCAGTTCCTGTATGGGGCATACGATGAGCTTGCGTCCGTGGATTCAAGCTTGCGTCTCATCCAAATCACCGACGCTTTGTACGGAGAGGTTGCGCCGCACTGCGCTGGATTCCCCGAAGATCCGCCAAGTTCGGAGGTTGCCGAGCTGTACGCCGTGATTGCTCGAGCGGTTGGCTCCTTTATGGTCATGGACCCGCGCAATGATGCGACCATGGGCGCCATTATTGATGAGGCGACACAGATCTCCTTCATCGACTGGTACAGAGACTGGCGCAATTACCCAACTGCAGACGTGCCTGACACCCTCGCCAATCAGGTGGCCTTCTCGAGTGACATGTCGGGCTACAAGATTGGGCCCAATTGGTTCGAGGAGACCGTGCGACCATTTGTTCAAGCGGCGCACGATGAGGGTCAACTCGATACCGTACTTGCGGACTTCGCCAACAACCGTGGCGTCCTCGTCGGAAGGTTCGTTATGCCGATAGTTGAACTTCCCCAGGAAGAGGCTTCGACACAAGGGTTCATAGCCGAGCTTGAGGCGGCAATTGCTCAGGCACAATCCGAGGTATTCACCGGATGACGAGTGACGACATTTTTCCCCTCGCCCTTTTGGGCGCAGGCGTCCTTATGCTTAGCAAGGCCTCCAAGCGTGGGCCTCGCAAGCTCAAGGATCGCAAGGGGGAGGAGTGCAATCCTAATGACTCGGCCCCTTATGGGTACGAATGCGGTCAAGTCGCTGGAGGCTGGGAGCTGAAGGAAGAGCGCGAGAGGTACCTCGGGTTCGGGCACTACAACAATCGAGCGGGGATTGACGCCGCCCTCGAGAGCCTTGGGTATCCTGGCGGAAACCTCCAGGGATTCCAGATTTACATGTCCATGATCTCGGATTGGGACCTGCGTACGGATGGCCTTATTGGCCAAGATACCATTACGGCTCTCGAAGAAGCAGAAGAGGCGCTCGCTCGAGGTGAATGGGTTCCGCCAAGAGGGGAGTGGCCACAATGAGTGACGAAGACACGAGTGACCTGATCTTAGAGCCCGAGAAGAAGACTCTCAGCTCGTTCCTGCTGCCAGCAGCTTTGGCCGCGGGTACGGCCGCGCTCATTTACTCCTCAGTCAAGAAGTCGGACAAGAAGTCGTCGAGCAAGACTCCGGAGGCCGGCTCGAACGAGGTCGTGTTTGCTTCCAATTATGGGAGCTTCTCCATTGGGGATGATTACCAGCAGCTCGTTCTCGAGTCCTATCTCGCCGAGCAGGCAGAGGATGGGAATTTACAGATCAAGGGTGAGACTGGCGGACTCTTCGAGAGCATCGAAGATACCCTCATCACCAGCACCAGGAACGAAGTCCTGGCAGCATTCAAGTCGACACACAAGGTCAAGGTCAGTAAGGAACGAATCTTGATTAGCGCATTGCCACAAGGCAAAACCGGGGTCCAGAGCTTCAACAAATGGCTCGAGGCTGAAACCAAGAAATTCCAGGAGAACTACTGATGGCTATGAATCTACTCCCACTTCTACTTGTCGGCGGCGCAGCTGCCTACGTTGTCACATCCGAGAAAAAGAAGGCGAAGGCGAAAGAGTGCCCGGCCTCGAGTAAGGTCGGCCTCGGTGAATTCGCAACTGTCGCACTTGCTGCAGTGGACACTCATGGGAAGGACTCAGACCCATCCAAGGAAATCTCCTACTACATGAAGGAGCTTTTGCCGAAGGGATGCACTATTGCGAGCAATGGGTCATCGATAACCTTTGCTATGCCGGGTACTGAGAAATCGCTGCATCTCACTATTCCGGATTTCAATGCGTTCATGACGCTTTCCGCCTGGGCTAGACGGCTACAAGAAGGTGTAATCACCCAGGAACAGTACACAACTGGCATCGCTGACCTATCCAAATGGTACAAAGGTGTAACCGGTGAGAACTTAGACCTTCTCAAATTGAAAGAGTTCGCCACCACAATGATGGCCTATGCCGAAGGTATGCCTGATGATAATGGCACCGCAGAACCTGATGAACCTGCTGCCTGCCCGGACGTGTTCGAGTACGTGTACGACGAGCAGGAGGATGCGAAGATGTCGGCTGCATTCGATCAGGGCCGGCAATTGTATCCGAACGATCCCTTCAGGATCGCCGATGTCATATTCTCCGCGACGGCGCCTCATGGATGTACGAAGCGCGACTTCAATACGAAGGTGCTTATGACCATGAAGCCCCCTGGGTCTAGCTCTGAGTTCGAGCCTGTTGTATTAGAAATGGACATGGCGTCCATGTACGCACTGTTGGTGTTGGAGGCTGCCAGCAAGTCCGGCATGAGCCCGTCGCAATTGAGCGTCATCCAAAGCAAGGTGGCAGATAATTACCAGGCTCTTACTGGCAAGCCGCTTAGCCTCTAGGATTTACCATGTCAGCATTACTACTTCTAGGCGGAGCCGCCTTGCTGCTTATGGGCGGCAAGAAGAAAAAGAGCGCCTCGAGTAAGAGCAGTGCGGACACTTCGCATGGTCAGGACTCAGGGGGATCTGGGGAATCTGCGGAACCCGAAGGCAATGGGGGCTCTATCGTTCCTCAAGATACGGAACACCATGGAAACGGCTCACAAGATGATGCCGGTGCAGGATACTGGGACGATGATGGTGGTAACCCTATTTGGGTTCCGGGTGGAGATATCCCTGTTCCGTTTTGGCTTCCGGAGCACGGAGAGGGTTCGCGGTATTCCGGTCTTTGGGCGCAGCGTCAGGAGAAGCTGTACGACCTCGGGTATAGAGACACGGAATCCAAATACGCCGCTGATGGAATTCTAGGCGACAGAACGGTTGAGCTGATAAAGGAATTTCAGAGGGATTGGAACTGGTTCGTCGGATACCTCGAGCAGATTAATCCAAATAGGGATTATGAGGACCCCTATACAAAGTCCGCCGATGATGGCTCTTGGGGACCAGGCACTGATTCGAGAGTCAACAAGGCTCTCAACAAGTTCAACGGAACCGATCCAATCTACGTCGAGGAGCTAGGCTTCTCTGTTCAAACATTCCGAGATATGATCTCCGGACTCAAGGGGCTGTAATCACCAATGTCATACGTACCACTACTACTCCTCGGCGGGGCAGCCGTCGTCATTCTTGGCGGCAAGAAAAAGAAGTCATCGGTTTCGACTTCTACGTCGGTATGCGAGTCGCCCATTACCATATCCCAAGATTCCATACCTATGGTGGCGGTCCCATACCTGTGGGATTCAGGCGAAGAGCACAGTTCAGGCGAACCAATAATAATGGAATATGAAAAAGATGTTCCAAAAGTCGCCTACGATGAAGTTAAGGGAGGTAATCGCAACATCGTTGATATTACCAAGAAGACTCTCGCTCACGTGATCCGTGGATCCTGCGTCGGCTATCCATCGATTGTGGTAAACGTGGTAACGGAGGGCGGGAGCGATATTTGGGGGCATTCCGCGCCTGTACTTTTCTACAACTTGGGAATGACTATTATTGGCAGTCTCAATATAGTCGATGCGATAAGCGATCAAGAGGCTGATCAGTTCGCAGAAGTTCTCAAAAAGTGGTGGCACGACCACATGGGCGACACCCACACCCCAGCAGATTAGGAATTCAAAATGGCAAAAAACAACACAGGACTAATACTAGGAGTGGGCGCCGCCACTCTCCTTCTCATGAGCGGGAAGAAGAAAAAGAAGTCCGCAAGCTCAGCTGAGTCCTTCGATGAAGATGTGATCGCAGGCGGCGACGAATCCGAGGCAGCCGTACCGGACTTCAACAGCGTCACGTTCTCGCCGGACTTCAGTGATATGAAGGTCGGCGGAGGCTGGTCAATCCGAGTTCTCGACGATTGGCTGAACGATCGCCGGCTTGCCGGAAAACTGCTGACAAAGGATAACGACGATTGGTCGCTCTACCAAATCTTTGTGGATAACCCCACGACATTTCTCGGTGACATTACGGGAACAGGTCAGATTGGCGGATCGTTTATTTACGGAACCCTTTGGCTCGTCGCCGCCAGCGGTCTCGGCGTTTTCTGGGCAGGCGCATCAGGACTAGGGACGACCGGAAGTGCGGCGCTCGCAAATGCATCCCAGGTGACGAGGGCTGGAGTCTGGCTGCGCCAAGCTGCCACAGGAGCATCCTCAAGGCTTACAAAAGCAGGATGGGCATCGAGCCGAGGTGATCGAGCAATGAAGACCATAGCGGCGGCGGAAAACCTTCATAAGACAGCCAAGGTCGCCGGAGTCAGCAGGGGTGTAAGCCTGCTGAGCACAGGAGCTGGTGATGCAGGTAAACTGGCTGCACTCAGCATTCTTGCTGAGGCAGGCATAGACTCCGCCTTCGGCCCTGACCTTGCCGCGTCCGCCGTCGAGGCGGCAGCGCAATTCGTCTCAACTCACAGCGTCTCCGTGGGGGGTGCCGATATATCTATCGCCGTTCTACCCTCAGGTGATGAATTCCCTAAGGTTCAGGAATTCAATAAGTACATCATGAACTATATAATCAAGTTCCAAAAGAGCACCTTCGAAGGCTGAAAGAAATGGCAAACAGCACAGGATTACTCATCGCGGCAGGCGCCGCAGTTCTACTACTCTCCGGAAAGAAGAAGAAAAGCAGCGGCGGCGGCAGCAGCAGCGGCGACACGCCTTCGGAATCCATCTATGGGACATTCGATCCAAGCGCAGACGATCCCGTATTCGGCGGTGATACGCCGCCACCCTCGAGCGGTGGGGCCGAAGTGGATACTGCGAAGTGGAATGCCATCCAAAATGGCCTGAAGGTCCTCGGGTACACCGAGGTGGGCTCACCCACTGGAAATCCCAATGAGGCTACCTACAATGCCATCAAGTTGTTCCAGAAGGATTGGAACACAATGATCGGCTATATGGCTAGCGTGGACGCGCCAGCTGTTGGAAAAACGGTATATACCACGATGGCCGAAGATGGCGCATGGGGTCCTGCGACTAAGGCTCGATACGACAAGGCTATGGGTGCGTTTGGAAATCCGCCATTCGAGGTGGAAGATCTATCCATGTCGCTCAACAGCTTTCGCGCCATGGCGGCAGAACTTAAAAAGAAATTCTAGACATCTCTGATTCCAGAAAAGCACGCTCGAGGACTAAATCATGGCCAGCGCACTACCAATTCTGTTGATCGGCGGAGCAGCCATCCTGCTTGGCGGCAAGAAGAAAAGAAGAAGCTCTTCGAAGAAGGCTTTACCACCGGAAACGACCGAAGACGCCGGGGCGGACCTGCCTTCGATGGAGGATGAAGATCTGGACCGGGAGCCACCGCCGAGCCCAGGGCCATCTACCGAGCCTTCGACTGGGCCTTCAACTGGGCCTTCATCAACACCATCCACACCGTCCACCCCAGCTTTGCCTGAGCCGTCTGAGCCATACGGCAAGCCTGCTATGGGCCCGGCCGGGTCCAGCACATGCGTAGCCTCTCTCTACTCGAGAGATGCGCGCTACATAGATAACAATATCCAGCTCGCCCAAGGCGCGTTCAACCTCTTCAAAGAGGAAGGGTATTACTTCTACATCAACTACGAGTCCCAAAAGAAGCTCTACGACTATATGCTCAATCGCTTCCAGTCGATGGAAAGCGGAGGCGAAGTCAGGACGGTCGCAAGCGTAGTTCTTCGAGAGGCGCTCAAGCACTTCAACTCGAGCTGTCAATGGGATTTTCCCATTGACTCACTCAGCGAGCCCGAGAAACTCGTATGGGAAGGCGGTTCGCGCCTGGTCATGCTCGCGCAGTTCACAGCCGGCATGCAAGATCCCGGTCCAGACGAACTCTTCCAAACCGGTCAAAGATTCACGATTACCCGAAATTCCCTCGGTCAAGTCGACCCAGGATTCATGGGCGTCGACAATGAGACGAAGATGAATTTGCCGGGCACGAGGGTGGAGCTTCTTGTGACAGACCAGACGCAAGAAAATGCCGAGCACATCATCGGCAAAATTATGAAGATGTCAGGGCCCAACGGTGAGCCGAACCTTTTTGAGGTCGACATCGTGGGAACCTTTCAAGGTTCTGATGTGGCACCAAGGCTTCGTCTGAAGCATGGATTCAAAGTCGGCTCGAATGCCTACTTCAGCCAGGTCGGCCCCACCGGAATATTCAAGATGTTCCCGAAGGGGATGGAGTAGATTGTGGCAAAATCATCAGGACCATTAATCATCGGTCTCGGCGCAGCAGCGCTTCTTCTCATGGGTGGGAAGAAGAAGAGCCGCTCGAGCAAGAGTAATTTTTACGATTATTCCATGCTTAAGTATGAGAATGTCACGCCGGAGAAGCTTTCCAAGATGCTGGCGTCGGTACTTACCGAAAAGAAGGTCTTGGTAGTCGTTACCGATAGATCGAATAAGGAACTCACGAACCATGTTCGAGACATCATGCGATGGGGAGCATCAAAAAGACGAGATATAAATTTCGTCATAATCGATTGCAACACTGCACCGGATGCCGAATTCAATTGTCCGGCAGAAGCTTGGAATTGGGAGTTTGGCCCACCGATGCAGCAAAGCGCCAAAATCGGTCGCGTTGACGAGAGCTTCGAAAACGCAGTCAAAGAAATAGTCGAGGGATAGCCATGGCAAAATCATCAGGACCATTAATCCTTGGCCTCGGCGCAGCAGCGCTTTTTCTCATGGGCGGGAAGAAGAAGAAAAGCACGTCAGGAAACGGCAACGGCAACGGGAACGGGAACGGGAACGGGAACGGGAACGGGAACGGAGACGACTCCAACGGCAACGGGAACGGCGGCGGCGGTGGTGGCGGCGGCGGTGGCAGCGGCGGCGGTGGCAGCGGCGGCGGCCCCGGAAGCGGCTCGAGAGCTGCTAACGCTGGGGGGATCTGGGTATCGTCCGACTGCAAAACGATCGAGTACGTCAACGATTCGCCAGAATACTGGTGGAACAAGCACGGAAAAGCTGCGGCCCAGAACTTTGTCGACGCGAACTACCACGATCCATACGAGATTGCTCGAGCGATCGTTATCCAATTCGCACCCTGTGTCGCCGAATTCCCAGTTATGGAGGATGACCTCGATCACATGGATGAAGAGTACGGCAGAGAGCAGTTCCTACGAAACTTTACCGACGCTTACTACCTTTTGCAGTGGCTCTACAACGCCATCGCGGAACTTTTGGAAGCGGAAGATTATACGGTTGAATTCGATGACAATTGCGAGCTTACTTTTATGGGCGATAAATGGATAAAATCCAATGCGGAAAGAATGATGCGATTCTACCTGCAGTACGCCTATCCAGAAGATGCTGAAATTAGCGATGACATGAAGTCATGGCTGGGCGCCGGCGACTCGAGCAATGCCTTCATGGTCTGGAGCGACAATCTGGCCACCGCAGTTCTCAACCGCATGCACCCAGACTGCGCGATGAGCCTTAGAGAGGCTTTTGTGAAAGACCCACATGAAGCCAAGGCGTTCTTTGTGAGCAGGCCTGGATTAAAGTCTGCGTACGACCAACTTATCGAACTCGCAAACTTCATCGAAGACAATCGGCTATCCCCATGGGCCTTCGAACCAATGAGTTGACGTGAGACGCGCAAAAAGGGAGAATACGGGGTAGAAATGTCTTCTGCGGCACCACTGATCTTGGCCGGGGCAGCTCTTTTGTTGGTGAGCGCCAAGGGTAAAAAGAAATCCGGAGGCACAGCTGTATCTCCAGCTGTATCTCCAGCTGCAGACAAAAGGCCTACGTACTCGCTTCCGAAGAATGTAGTCGTCCCGCAGCTCTACGGCCCCTTGGCGACGACTGCGCCTACAACGACGAACTCGAGCTTCGATTGGACTGAGCGGCAAAAGGCGCTGTTCGCTATTTCTCAGCTCGAGTTCAGCATAGGCGGCGGCAAAACGGTTTACCTTTGTGCCAAGTGCGATCCACAAGGTGCAGACGGAAAGCCGGGGAGCGATACCAAAAAAGCCGTCAAGGCTTTTCAGGCCCTCGTCGGAATTACGCCAACAGGGGACTGGGGTCAGCGAGAGGATGATGCCATGTTCATGGTCATCCAAAGCTTCAACGACGGGATCCACATCCCGTGTGACCCGCTCGTCACGTACCCGTCACCGCTGGGATGCTTTATGCAGGCCGCCGGAGGCTACGGCCTTGAGCCATCCATACAGGACGATCCAGCAGCTACCAAGCCAAGGCCGTCATCGACCGAGCCCGACGCAGGCACATCCGAGCCTGCTGATGATTCGCCAGAGTACGGACCCGATGAACTGCTAGTCGCTGATGGCGATTGCAACTACATCGAGCATCAAGACGACGCGTTCTTCGGAGAGCAAAACAAGCTCATTATCATGTCCGCTCTGGATGGACTGACCGACAACATCGCGGCGGATGAAATTCACGAAGAGATGATGAGTCGCTACATTCCGATGTGCCTCTTCCTAGGGAGAGAACAAGTCGGACAAGGCGTACTTACTTGGTGGAATACGAACTTGGCACATGTGGCTAGTAAGCTGAAGTCTTACGACCTA
>Ga0255055_10000919_pt1 | contig 22455 bp, 14 predicted proteins | sample JV7_2_27_MG_FD_188633 | JGI IMG/M metagenome (GOLD analysis project Ga0255055, IMG submission 188633) | Seawater microbial communities from Jervis Inlet, British Columbia, Canada - JV7_2_27 | ecosystem: Environmental > Aquatic > Marine > Inlet | place: Canada: British Columbia | collected...
TTTCTTATTTTCCATTATTAATTATTTTTTTACTCTTATATCCATTGAGGAATGTTCTTCCCAATCTTTACGCAAGCCCCAACAGCTGCTTAGTTGCATAGATATCTCTTAGATCATATATATATTCTCTGGTATTCATTTTAGTTGTTCTAACTGACGGGCTATTTTTTTTTTACTCTTATATCCATTGAGGAATGTTCTTCCCAATCTTTTCGCAAGCCTCCCCTTTTACTCATAATTTCATCATTTATGAATGCCTCGAAAATTTCCCACATTTGCTCCTTATCTTCCGTTATTTTTACTTTGCGGGTAATAGGTATCTTTCTCCCGTTACTGTAATCGAAATAATAGATTACATAGGCAGGATACGTTCCGGAAGAGCCTTTATTTGTTTCCCACGCGAGCACCTTGCGTAAGGCGTTATCACCCTTTACATAAACATTTCTTGCCAAAAGAACTGATTTTTTTAGTGGTTCGACTTCAGGAACGGCATCTATGTGTGGAACATCTACGACATCAGTAACTTGGCTCACTCGGACATCAATAATGTTTTTAGCACTTTTATCGGTTCTAATCGGGGTTCCAGATACAAAACGGGGGTAGAGTAATTTTACAAATTCAACTTGTTGGAGGCGTTCCCACCTTTCCTCTTTCTCGTTATATCGTAAGGCGTTTTGATGAACGGGTTCTCCACGTACCTCAGTAATTAGCTCTTGATAGTCAATATGGGCAACCATCCCCGGTTTCACTAAATGAAATACTCTACCGTCGTATCGAGCAGGAACAACAAATCCCGGGGATGGGGCAACCTCAAATTTTATTAATAGATCTTTACGATCTTTATCGGTAAGTCCTGATCCAACTGCTGTAAGAATTTGATAATCTCCGTTCGGATTTCGGAGTGCTACGAGCGCAGTTGCTAATTGATCTAAATTGATGTCAGTTCCATACAATCCTTCGGCAACTCCAATAATGGCGGCGTCAAGCGTGTGAACGGGTTTCATTTTGTAGCCGAAACCTTCCCCGCGGACAACAATCCCTTCTTGACCTTCGTCGAGTACGTTAGCTTTATAAAATTTTTCGATATCCGTAGCGGTTTTTGCTACCATTGATTTAACCCTACTAGCTCTGCCTTTATCAAGAAAAATAACTTGAAGTTTCTCAAGGCGTTTTTTATAAGGCTTATCAATCCAGTCTTCTCCATTAATCTGCAAAATATCAAAGGCTTTGAAACCTATCCTCTCAAGATCTTCTAACGATTGAGGATCTCGAGAGTAGTGAACGAAATCGCTAATATGAGCGCGAGCTTCGAAATCTAACGGATCTTTAGAGGTAGCAAATAGTTCACCTCCTATCAGTGCCGATTTAAAGCCCTGTTTTTCCATTATTTTATCTAAATCTTTGTTTACGGGTAAACCCATATACACTCGGTTTGTAGGAGAGTTACAGAAAAAAGATTCTTTCGAAGACTCATCGTAATAATAGGCTACGTACTCGCCGTCTACTTTCACGCTCACGTATAAAATTTCCCCTCGAATCTTTGTGAATTCTTCTATTCTTTTCGAGAAGAGCCTCTGAGCGACGGTTTTTTTATAATTGTCAATAAGAGGGGCTATTTTAGGAACTGGTACACTATTTGCCTTCCCTCTGATAAACGTTCCAAACGAGTTCGCTATTTTATCTGCTTCAATAATCATATTTATTCTCCTTATGGGATTTTCAATTCTTGATCTGAAAGGTGAAGTATTAAGCAATAACTCTTTCCTTTCACTCTTCCTTCGAGAAAAGCCCTAGGGAATTTTCTCCCTCCATCGTATAAAGTTAATGGTGCTCGCTTTTTCGTTTTCGGATCGTAAGTATCCACGCGGGCAAATTTATGCAAATCGCTTAATTTTTTTGCAAGATCGTAAAGGAATTTAAACGTCAAACCATTATTGTGAGTAATATAGAGATTTCTCCTGAAGATGTAACTTAACATTATTTCTATTGGATCATATAATTCTTGACTAATTCGAACGGGGATTTTATCCATGATATTTCCTTTAGTGTGTTTGTGGAGTCGCTCTTTTTTGGTTCCGTCAGGTAAGCTTAAAATATCATACATCATATAGTTATAAACGGGAACAAAATCCTCGTTTACTGTAATTCTTCTTGTTTTCTTAATGAATCGTCCCGTAAGTTCAATATCAACGTCAGGATCGGAATCTCTGATGTTCTTAAATAATTTAGGGTCTTTTAGCAGTAATTCAGGTCGTTTTTCCATATTATATTTCAAATATCTTTTGTAATTTGTTTTTTCTCCGGTTTTAGTTTGATAAGTTCTTCTTTTCTTTCTAGAAACGGGAGACAACCATAAATCAGCATCAATATTTTCAAAAGCTAAGTGAATTTTCATTTATCTGACTCACCACACCTCAAATTCAATTTCATCAACATCTTCTTGTTCTTGCTCTTGTTCTTCTTCTTCTGTATAGTCTATTTCTGTCACTTTAAAGAATTCTGGTTTAGCATACCTCCCAACTACAACTACAATTTTATCTTCTTTTGGGATGAGGATCGCCTCCCTACGATCAAGGGTATCGTAATACGCGTAAGGAAACTTGAGGAGTTGGTTGTTTTCAAATAATAGTTGACATTCTAAGGATAGGAGCATAAGTTCGTCCGAACTTTCAGAATTTAGGAAGTAGGTTCTTTCAATACTATAATTAAAATACTCTTGGATGGAAATAGTATTTTTTAGATCAATTGTAGATTTATACATAGAAGGGATAACGGTAAACTCCTTACCTTCTTCATCCACGGGAATTTTTTTTTCAATGTATCTCCCTTTTTCGTCAAAATAATCTGAACTCGTAGAGTTAGGAAAAATAAAAAGGCTACCGTCCTCGATTAGAAACATAGTTCGATAAGGCTTTCCATCTTCTCCCCGTTTTTCATACGATTGCCTTCCGTACGCAGAATCACGAGAAAAAGAAACAAAATTAGCTTTAAATTCGAAATCCTCAAGCTTTAAATTTAAATATCTTACCATTTTAATCAACTTAAATATTTTACGTGGGTAACTTCATTTTCGTCTTTAGTAAATTTAATAACATTTTCCGCGTTCTCCTCAAAAGTATCGTCGTGGGAAATAACAAAAAGTTGCTTGAACCCTTTTATGTTTTGAATGGTTCGTGCTAGATTAGTCCTCTTTTCTTTGTCTAAATTAGTTGTAGGTTCGTCGAAGAAGGCGAAATCGGCATTTGTAAGAATCTTAAGAATTGCGAGGCGAACTGCTAAAGCTGCTGACATCTGTTCTCCACCGGATAATTGTTGAAAATCTTTTTCATTAGTAGGCGTAGCGACTTTTATGTTATAATCTTGTTCCCATATTAGGTGAACATTATCAGTCTCCATTAAATCTCGATATATATCAGACGCCAAACCATTAATTCTACTTATGAGGGCATCAGTAATTTTTGGACCAGCGTCGTTGAACCAGTTTCTTATAGTTTCAGCAAACAGTTTCAATTTTTCAACATTTTTTTTATCAACTTGAACGCCTTCTAGTTCTTTCTCTTTTTCCTTAAGATCTCCTATTTTTGCATTAATATCTACAATTCTTTTTTGAGCAGCTTCGATCTTCCCTTTAAACCCTAAAATTTGATCGTTTAGGCTACTTTTTTCTTCTTTTAATTTAAGAAATTCCTTATCGTTATATTGAGCTTTCAAGTTTTTTCTATTCGAGATTTCTGCGTTTAGATTTTCCTTTACAGTTTTTAATTTATCGCTACTTTTGGTAAGTTGAGTTCTTAACGATGGCAATTTCTTTGCAATTTTTTCAAAGCTCTGGTAAGTGTCATGATTTTCGCGAGTCTTTTTCTTATTTTCTAAGACCTTCTTCAATTCTTCAGGAATATTCTCCATTTCTTTTATCATCTTTTCAATAGGTTCTAATTTACTAATAAATGGGGTCATGTGCTCTTTTTTTTGATCGCACTCCTTTACCAGCTCTGGGAGTTTAGTCGCTTTTTGTTCGCTCAAAAAGTGATATCTTTTTATCTTTTCTGTTATTGCAGACCTTTTAGTGATTAGTTCTTTCAGTTTTGACTCTTCTTCTTTTTTGCCTTTAGTTTTATCTTGAAGTTCCGTTATTAGACTTGCTAGTTGTTCTTTCAGCGTGTTAAATATCTCCCCAAAGTCGGGCAAAACTCTTAGTTTTGCTTCCTTTTCACCTAAAACTATGTTGAGATTAGTGTAAATCTTAGAAATCTCGTTCACTTGCTCTTCTAAAACAGAGATTTTGGTGACAGTATCTCTTTGGGTTTCAATTTCTTTTTGAAGAAGTTCAAACAAGTCGTTAATTTGTTCTAAATCGCTTAACTCTTTTTCTAGTAGATTTATAGCTTGAATTTCTTCAGTGAGGAATTTAACTCTGCTTTCAATATCCCCTAATTGGCTTTTTAGGTCCCCTCTCTCATCCTTTCTACGTTGTAAAGTTTCGTTAAGCTTTTGAAGATTTTCCTCATTGATTAATAATTTTTCATATATCATGTAATCATCTTCAGTTTGCTTACACTTTTCGTCAGCTTTCTCAGCTTCTTTTATCTCTGCTTCTATTTTCTCACCATTTGTAATCGCGTTGTTATTTTCTTGTTCTAATAGCTCACACTTTTGTATTGATTTATCCAAAGCCTCCTTCAAATTGGATAATTTTTCAAATCCTTCATTGGTTTCGTCAAATTTTTTTTGAGCTTGAGCCATCATTTTGGAAGCTTTACTAAATTCAGTTTCTTCAGTTTTCTTCTCTTCGTCTAATTCCCCTTTTTGTTCTAGTTTTCCCGTTAATTTACTTTCTACAATTTCTAATTCGTGAGCATGTTCTGTATAATATTTGATACTTTGGTATAATTTTTTCCAGACTTCTCTATATACATCAACCTTTAAAATGGGGTCAAAAAAATCCTTTCGCTTTTGAGCAGCCCGAAGGAAGGGTTCAGTATATGTTCCTTGAGGGACTCCAATAGAAGTTCTAAATAGATCACCTAAATCGAATTCTTCTTTCAAAGAGATTTGAGTTTTTAGCCAAGTTAATAAACTAGATTTATTATTAATCCCTGGTAAAACTACGCCCGTTCGAGCGTCTTTAACCTCTATAACATTAGATTGTCTACCTAACGTTCTCTCAATTATAAATAGGTCGTCATTTAATCCTACGATCCAAACTTTTATCAAGCCATACTTTATCTTTGTGTTATATTCATTTCTCAGAAAAGATTGTTGAGAACCAGGGATAAAATCAAAGAGATTGTATCCAATCATGTTTAAAATAGTAGATTTTCCCGAACCGTTTTTTCCAAGTAAGAAATTAAGGCCTTCCTGAAACTCTATTGCTGTTTTTTTATGACTTGTAATATTTTCCAATTCTATTTTTGTTATAAGCATTTTTAATCATCTCCATCGTCAATATTTTCATCAATACCTTCATAGTCGTCGTATAGCCCAAGTCCTGGTTCAGATTCGCCTTTTTCTGGTTTATCTTTTGTCTTTGCGAGAGCTTTCTGCTTTTTTTCAATTAAAGCTTGAATGTCTTTTTTTCTTTTTAAAACTTCAGCTTCTTTAGCTTCTTTAGCTTCTTCAACTTCTTTAGCTTTACTGTCCTCAGGAACGTCTATAACTCTTTCAGGTGGTGTTTTAAAGTCTTTTACGTTTTTAACGCTCCACTCGGCAAATTTCTCTCGTAAATTTGAATAATTAGGTTTTTTTTGAAGTAATTCTGATTTCACATCAGTGAGTAAGTGTAATACGTCATCTCTAATATGTTTATATTGGGGAGATTCGTTTATTAGTGCAACGAAAACTGATTGTTCAATCTCATCAATTGTTGTAGCCTCTTTTGCTGCTTTAATTTGGTCTAATGTAGAGAACAGATTCTTTGAATTTATCCTTACATCAAGAACTGAAAAGGTTTTCAAAATTTCTTGTCGAAGCTTGTTAGTATTAATTTCCAATCTCGAGTATCCAACTTCACCCTGTAATGCAAAAAATATTATAGGACAGGAAAGATCGCTAGGTTTGATCTTAGTCTTAGAATTTTGTAAGGGAACACCCCATTTCTTCAAAGTAGTGAGAACAAATTGAGTAGATTCTTCAAATGAGTTAGTCATACTAATGTCTATTGATGAAATTGGGAAAAATTTTCTATTTGGGATTAAATTTGGGTCAGTATTACCATTGTCGCAAGTCAATGATTTTATATCTTTTCGATAATACTCCTTTCCTGAAATAGTTGCTAAAAACGCTCCTCTAGTATAAGATAACTCTCTAAGATCATTTAGCTCTAAGCTCCCCGGATTAAAAATCCATGGATCTTTTGAGGGAAACACGTATTGCTTGTGATAATGTCCTAATGCTAGATAATTTATACTGTCGTGTAATTCCTTTAAAGTTCGAGTCTCTTTTTTTACACCAGGTTTGTTTGAACCCGGATCTTGACCCTCAAGCCCAAAATGCATCATAAGAATATTGAATTTCGAATCGTCTTTAGGGATAGCATTTTTCAGTGCAGTAAATATATGTTGAGTAAAACTCCCAAAATACGAAACTCCATAAATATAAGTATCTTTTTTAACCTCGATCTTTCCACCGCGGTTAGCTTTTTTTTTTGAATATGAATCAAATGTGAAGGTCTTAGTATCAGTGTCGTATTTTCCTGAAAGTAAAATAATTAATTTTAAATCAGCTAAGAAAGTCATCCAAGAACGTTTTTTATAGACCGGATTATCGTGATTCCCCTCTATACATATAATAGGGATATCACGCTTGAGTTGTTTTTTACATTCCTCCTTAAAATCGCGGATTCGATAAAAGACCTTGGTCAAAACAGAAGGATCAATATTCTTGCTGTCAAAAATGTCTCCTGCAATTAATATAAAATCGACCTCTTCCTTAACTGAAAGAGCTAACATCCATGTAAACACTCTAAAATAATCCTTATAGCGTTCTTTAAGGTTATATTGCCTTTTACCAAGGTGTAAATCTGCTAAATGAAGAAATTTTATTGGTTCCATACCATCCGCCTTATTGTTTTAATATTATTATTATCTATATATTATTATTTGTATCTATATACTACTTCCTTCCCTTTTTTATTAGAAATATCTAATGACTTTTTCTTATCGCAAAAATCTAGAGCAAATTTACGTATTTTTGCCGCTTGTACCATGATAAGTCTATCATTCGGGATAAAATTTAAAAAATTCTTACTTGAAACTAGCACTATTTTCGATTTTGCCCTTGAAGTAAGAACATTGAACCGATTCAAATTGTATATGAACTCACTTTCAGCATTTAATTGGTCTTTATCTGATAACCCAATCGAAGAAATGATTAGTTCTCTATCTGAACCTTGAAACTTTTCGACTGAATAGACAGTGTTGCGAAGGTGTTTCATAAGATCGGGATTTTTAAGATGCGAACGTCTTCTATTAATCTCAGTTAATTCATCAAATATTCGACGAATTATTAATCGCCCTTGAGCATTATGGGGAGCAACAACCCCTAATTTCTCAGTCCAAAATTTTATTTCTTCTTGCTCTGTTTTAGGATTAGTCATATTGTAATATCCTAATGTAATTTTTGCTACTATTTCTGCTTCAAATGTACTTACCCCAACTTCGTAATTAATATTGTGAATTATAGATGATACTATTTTTTGAGGATCCAAAACTTCTCGAACCCAAGCATCATTAATAAGGTTAAGATCGCCAGTTATTATTCTAGATGCATTTTCTCCTGCCGCTTTTAATTCTTTATATATTCCCAGTAGGGAAGTGTAATCAACAATAACTTGATTTGAGCGATAATTTACTTCTAATTGATAATTAGGAATTCCATGGCTTTTTACGTAATAGCTAAATAAACTCTCCAAAACAGATTCTAATTTTTTTGGAGGATTGATATGCTGAACGGGAGGGAGTTGATTATAATCTCCTACGATGACAACCTTGGTTAAAAGTTCATAATTTTTAGTATCATCTAATTCTATATTTAATATTTTACTTTTGTCCAAAATTGGAGTTTTTGGTGCTTTTGCTCCTGATGGGGGTTTAAGAATAAATTTATTTTTGTGTATAAACTGTAGACTAGACATAAAATGTTGAACTGGTAATTGGGAAGCTTCATCTACGACAATTAAATCAAAGGCAAATTCGTCCTCTACTCTTTCATTTAAGTTATAAAGTTGATGTGCATTAGTAAATAATATAAAACTATCATCAAGAGATTCTTCTAGACGTTTTGTAGATGTGACACTTCGAATCGTATTGTTTAGCTTCCATGTAGTGCCTTTTCTAACCAAATCATCAACATCTCTTAATCCACTCCTCTTAGCTACTGGTCTTTGGTAAGCTGAACGTAAGAAAACCATTTGGAGTTGCGATGTCTCGGTAGGATTTTTAGTTTTAGTCTTTCCTTTTCGTATTTTATCTATAATAACTCTTAGTGCCGCATAAGAAAAACACGTTATTAAAATTTTTACAGATTTCTGTCCAAGTTTTTTACACCTCAAATAATATTCGTCAATGAATGCTGCAATTGTTTGAGACTTCCCCGTTCCAGGTGGACCTTGAATACCAGATATTGTATTTTCTAAAGAAAGATTAATTGCTTTCCGTTGTGAAAAATCTGGAGGGGGGTCAATTGGTGTAATTAAATCCTTTGAAACACTTAATAAATCTGAACTTTTTAAATCGTAAAGTAATTGTGGGTAAAATAAATATAATGGTGGAGAGGAAAATTCCCATTTCGAGGGCCAAAATAATTGTGGATTCGAACGGATATTCCAAAGGAACGACAAACGAGCCCCCAACCATGACTGTCCAAAATTATCTCTTTGTAACAAACCATTTCTCTTATTATTAAATAATTTACGCGACCAAGTATCCATTGTATGCGGATACAGAAACCAGGAATGAAATTTTTCTTTATTAACATATTCTTTTAAAAATTTGCTATTGAGCTTTTCTGTAGTTAATATATATCCGTTAAATTTTGAATACCAGACCATCTCTTTTATCGTTATTTTACACTTTTCGTACTCATAACTGGCTTTCATATTCCGTTTATCATCAGGGATTAGGATGACGCGATCTCCTTCCTTAACCTTCATATTACTGGATAAGTTTATTAAATTGAACATGCACCTTATTTTATCATCTGTGTCACTCACAATTTGTAGGTTATCGACTCTTCCTGCTGCCAATTTACCTATGCTAAATTCAGGATAAATTGTACGGAAATATTCCACTTCCATTTCTTCTATGGCACCTGTATATTTTGAAAATAAATACCAAACTTGGGCAATAGGGTGATAATCAGATGTGAGAAATACACTTTTTATTGAGGCTTTGTTTATAACTCGTGAATATTTTGAAATCATTTTACTATAGTTCGATTGGAAGTTCATCCGGAGTGAATTTATAGTCCGCACTTTAAACATTACTTGACGTTGTAATTTTGATTTGTTTTCTTCTTTTTTAGGTGAATTTGATTCTAAAAGGTATTCGTACCAATTATTATAATCCATATAGTTGAAATGAGGAATCCAGTATAACTGATTGATATGAGCGTTCAATTGGCGTTTTGCAATTCCATGCCATGTATAGGAGATAATGCTTGGAAAACCAAAAATCGTTTCAGCAAAATCTTGTACGTTGAACATTTTTTTATGTTGGTATGGATGGGTAACTTCTGAATCAGATGGCGTAAAGAGTGACATGATCGACTCAAAAGCCCTTAAGGCTTTAGGTATATTAATAAGATAATCTAAATTTCGTTCGAGCATATCCTGAAAATTATTTAACTGCCTTCTAGACCAATAAAATAGGCTCGTTGTTGGGCCATAAAACATTCCTGGTTGTCTTGCATCGGTGACTATGTAATTCTCAATTACGTTGCAGAATTCCATTAGATAATTTAATTTAACAATTATTTTCTTAGAAAACTCTCCTTCGGTAGTATCAGTATCGCCTTTGTTTACGCTTGCGTACTGATAAATTACTACGGTTTGTTTTCGTTCAGTTCCATCCTTCTTTTTCTCTCCTTTTAGATAAATAAGGACATACTTCAACTTTTTAAAATAGTACATGAAGTCTTCAACTAATTTTAACGTAATTTCTCGAACTAAATACTCGTTCAACTGCTTTTGAATCTCTTTTGCATCCTTAGAGAGAGCTAAACTTTCCTTCCAAATCCTCCACCAATTGTCGTAAATCAGACTAAATGGTGCTTTTGAAGATACAGATATGAATAAAAATAACCCAGCTGTGTATACTCTTTGATTTGCTGGATCTGTCTCGACAGAAAAATTAATAGCAATAGAAGTGTATTTAGGAATTGAATACGCATGTACGTGACCAGGACGGGGGTTTATTAATTTATCTTCCATTAAGGCTCGAGCTTTTAACTCCAAAAGAGGCAATTCGGGATATATCGGTTCTGGGACACCTCCCACCTTAATATTGCCAACATTATTGGCGACATCACCGATGGTATTGAACCCACGCTCTATTAACTGTTGAGCAATTGACATTGAAGTATAGGGTATGAGTTTAAGTGACCAATCCTTCGGAGGAGTCTTTCCGTCCATACCTAAAGAAATCTTACAATCTTCAATATAATAACAATACCCACATCCAACTTGAATGTTCACAGGAATGGATTTAATAGCACAAGGACTTTTTCCCCATAATTCCTTAATTTTGAGAGTTAAATTAGTAAAATTTCGAAATGAATCTGCCCAATGAATCTGAATAGAATTTTCAATAATGTTTTCGAGAGTTTTAATCTCATCGAGTTCATCTTTATGTAATCTCGGAAAAATTCCATTTCCGTCTATCCTAATAAAAAATTTCTTATCTAAATTGTTTTCTTTTAAGAAATAAGAAAGAGTCCACAGATAATAAATGATTTCAGTAAATTGTTTCTTACCGATATTAATTTCTCGTATATTCTTGATATCTATTGCAGAGATACCGAATCTAGTATCTAACTCTGCATCAGACACTTCCCGAACTGTTCCGTCTACTAATAATTCTTTGATTCGCTCTTTAGAATTTTTGTAAGGTACGTTCCCTATAATCAATATGTCTGGTCGCTGATTATAATACTCAATGGGGATAGCATCGTTAGGATTTTTTAAGTCAAATAGGTCCCTAAAGAAAGATTTTGGATTATCATACTGCGCTTCCAAGAGTATTAGATACTCTAATGTTTTGCTAGATAAAATGTTATGAATATTATCTAAGGTAACATCTAATTCCATTGATGTGATGTCTTTATTACGATCCTTCTTAAATATTACATCCTTAAAAGAAATTAATTGTGAATATACCAATTGCTCGTACTTTCGTCCCAGTTCTTCAAGATTTTGATTGCCTTTATGTAGTCTTTTGGGCTTTTCAATCTCTCGTTTGGGTTTAAGCCAAAGAGCCGGTTTTGGGCTCGCTAAATCTAAAAATAATTGTCTTTCACATTCAGTTTGAATGAACCTTGTTAAAGCCTGCTTACTGAAATAGTTTTTACCCATTGTTATTAGGATTTATAGATTAATAATTAAATTTTTGTCGTTATTGTAATAATGTAAATAATATCTTCACTCTATTTAAAGATCAAAGACTAAATCAAATTATTGTGATATAAAATAATCTATTAACGACGCGTTGGACATCTTGGCTACGGAATATCAAGGGAGAAATGAGGATGACCTCCCATTCTTCGCCTTTCTTCTTCGAGTTTCCTTTTCTTTTTTCGCCTTTGAGCAACTCGGATAGTTTTACCCCTTATTGTAATATTCATGATAAAAACTCTCTACATCAGTACATCAGGTCGTTTTTCTTCAATATCCAAGTGTCGATCTCAAACTTTTGAGAACTAGTTATTTTTGAGTCAAAACTTGAACGGATCGTGGATTTTGGTACCCAAATTTCTTTCTTTCCCTCAAAAGCTATTAGAAGAGCTTTTTCCGTTTCCCCACTACATACACCCGCTAAAACAGCAGTTTCAATTAAAACTGGTTTTCTTTTGTCCTCCGATGTTTTTTCCTCAGAAAAATCTTCTCGTTGTTTAACTTCAGTTGAAGCAATTACTTTTTCTTGAAAAATGTGTTCAAGTAACGCTTTGAATACTTCTGTTTCGCCATAGTTTAATAGTTTTAGGTAATCTCCCGCATTAATTTTAATGTTCTCTTTATTCTCAGAATCTTGCTGGAACGATATAGATATCTTTCGCTCCTCGAACGAATGAACGGTATTCCACCCGTTTTTATCCCCGCGCAAAACTTGGAGTATAAAAGCTATATCTACTAAAGAGAATTTTATCGCTCTACCCTCCTTTTTAGAAGGTTTTTCCCACGAGCCGTCCTCTTTTTTCTTGATGAAAGTCAAAAAGATATTAGGACTACTGGACGGACCGCTATCAAAGAGAATGCCTGTGTTTGTGCCAAAAAAACCTTTTCTATGATTTACCATTTTTAGTCGTTTATTTTTTGTCTTATTATTATCATATATACCAATTTTCTATTTAATAGTTTTATTACAATAAAGCTTCAAGGTTTGTGTAAAATGCTTTCAATGCAAGAAAACCTTCAAAACTAAAAGAAATCACTACTGGAGAATGACATTTTAAAAAGAAAAGATGACTCCTACCACCAAGACCTATTGAGAAGGTCAGAAATAAAATAGGGGGAGGGCAAAGTGTGTAATACACACCAAAAGACAAAAATCCAGGGCGACGGCAGGAGTCGTGGTTTGATTTATTCCTATTTTAGTTCTTTCTATTTTCTCAAAATTTAAATTACGATCTTTAAAGATTTTATCTTTTCTTACATGATCTATTTTTTATGTAAATATTTAAACATTTCCACTTAGCCGGATTAGTAGTATACTCTCTTTTTTAAACTAGGTTGGTATCATAAGTTCTCATTCTAAACAAGTAAATAGAAAAGGATTCTTCAAAATCAAGAAGAAAAAGAAAAGAATAAAAAATTCCCTTCAAACAAAAAACGAATAAAGGATAAGGCGATTTATGATGAATTTTTTATTCTATATGGTTGTGTTTATTTGTGTGTGTTATACCTACAATGACATATTTTTCTTAAAAATAAGTATACATTGAGAAATTAGTAATTTTTTCGAGAAATGGAAGTAGAAATCATTAATTTTGAGACGTAATGAACTTTATAAGATTAAGTTGCGTATAAATCTTTAACCAAAATTCAAAAAAAATTTCAAAATATACGAGATGAAATTAGGTGGGTAAACAGTTAAAATTGTTCGAATCAACCTCCTCTGAAGAAGAATCTTCGAATAATCAATTTGAAGCTAAATCAAATCGAATCAAACAGTTACAAGCACAAGTAGAATACCACCAACATCTTTATTACAACTCTCAACCCGAAATTAGCGATGAGGATTTCGATAGACTTTGGGACAAATTAAAATCTCTCGATCCTGAAAATGAAGTGTTTTCTAGAGTCGGAGCAGATTTCGATATATCGCTTAATAAGATTCGACATATAATCCCAATGAACTCTCAAGCTAAGGTGACCAATTCTACAGAGTATAATAAGTGGGCGAGAAAGATGGACTACGATCATTTTATTACTCAATATAAGCTGGATGGAATAAGCGTGGAGCTCCAGTATTTAAACGGTAATTTTAAGTGCGGAGTGACTCGAGGTGATGGATTAGTAGGAGACGACATTTCGAACAATGTAAAAAAAATGATGTCTTTTGTTCCTGATGTAAACAACGAGTTCACGGGAGCTATTAGAGGAGAAGTAGTCTTAACAAAAGACATTTTCAAAGCTAAATATCCCGACGCTAAAAACAGCAGAAATATGGCGAGCGGAATCACTAAAAGAAAAGATGGAAAAGGAAGCAAAGACTTAACGATTATCACCTACGATGCAATTAGTAAAAACCCAGACTACCGATTCAAAAACGAGCTGGAAAAGCTCGATTGGTTAAAAAATTATCAGTTTAAAGTCGTTGACACGCACTTTTTCAAGTCCGTTAATGAAGTCATAAATTTTCGAGACGAAGTGATGACTTCTATTCGGAACCAGCTTAATTTCGACATCGACGGCTTAGTGATTAAAGGAGTTGAGATTGATTTAGAGGATATGAAAAGAGCTAGACCAACCAAGCAAATTGCATTCAAGTTCGATCCGGAAGAAGTAGAATCTACCGTAGTAGATGTAGAATGGAGTGAGAGCGGAGCTAATTATACTCCAATAGCCATCGTTGAACCCGTTTCGATTGCCGGCACTACCGTCCAGAGGGCGAGTTTAGCGAACCCAAATGTAGTAAAAGAGCTTAACTTAAAAATCGGCTCTAAAGTAGTCGTATCTAAGAGGGGAGATATTATCCCAAAGATCGAAAGAGTTATTCACACTCCTGAAGACGCTAAGAAAGTTCAATATCCTTCGATATGCAACGCCTGTAATACTCCTTTAGTGGATGAAGGTACTCGATTGTATTGTCCTAACAAAGATTGCTCTAAAAGAGCTTACCACAGGCTCCTAAAATGGATCAAAAAGCTCGAAGTGAAATATTTCGGGGAATTGATCTTAAAACAATTGTTCAACTCTGGAAAAGTTCGAAAGATCGCAGATTTGTACGATTTAACCGTTTCCGACCTCTTTAGACTGGATCGAGTAGGAAAAACAGCTGCTCAGAAAGCGCTAGACAACCTATTTGCGGTAAAAGAAATCCCTCTTGCTAAGTTCGTAGGTGGATTCGCCCTTGAAAATATCGGTGAAAGTTTAGTAGAAAAAGTAGTAAACGGAGGACACGACACTTTAGAGAAGATTCACAATGCTACCGTGTACGATTTAACGAGGATAGAGTTGTTCGGGGACATTACTGCAAACCAGTTTCATAAAGAATTTAATGGCTTATATTTTGATATGCAAAAAGTGTTAGAAACCAACAAAATAAAAATAAGGAGTAGAAAAATGGGAAGCAATAAATTAGCAGGACTTACTTTCTGCTTTACGGGAAAGCTCGAATCTATAACGAGAAACGAAGCAAATTCTCTGGTGACGGAACACGGTGGCACTCCAAAAAGCGCCGTAGTAAAAAACTTGTCGTATCTGGTCACCAATAGCACGGAGCAAACGACTAAGCTCGTGAAAGCTCAAAAGCAAGGCTCGAAGATCATTTCCGAAAAAGAATTTCTCGCCATGATTAAAAGGAATAGCGAAATTTAAGAAAATAAAGAAATCTCATGTTCTTTTAAGTACTTTTTTTATATAGTCCACTTTAGGGGGATTATGGGATTTTATCTTTTTATAAAGAATTTGAGCTTTAAGATTATCTGGTGCTATCTCGATTAAATAATTGCAGAAATCTAAGGCAAAGTCAAACTCTTTCAATTCATATAATTTTAGTGTTGTATTATACAAAGCTTCAATATTGGATTGATCTACTTCTACAAAAATTTGGAAATTTTTATTGAATTCCTTATACCCAATTATGAATTCTGTAATATTTTTAGCTGGTTTAAAAACACCTGAATGACCTTCACAGAGTATATCCACATTTAAATCGATTAACTTCTGCATTGAACTAAGATAATTATTAATATTCCCACCATGAACTCTTAAAGCAGATCCTCCTATGTCTCCCGCAAATAAAATCTTCGCTGAGTCTAATTCTAAAATATAAGCTACTGCTCCCGGGGTGTGACCGGGCGTATGAATGCAAGACAGTTCACAGGTTCCAAATTTAAGAATTTCATTATCTTTCACCGTTTCTGTTATTTCGATCGCGTCATAATCATATCCAGGATAATTCTCTTCAATAAATTCAAGTTCCATTTTTTGTTCAATTTGTTTGACTGCTAATTCATGAGCGTAAAATTTAATGTTTTCATTCAACTTTTTAAGCTCGAAACAACCTCCATAATGATCTAAGTGTTCGTGAGTTATTAAACAATGGTTAATATCATCAACCTTGAAACCGTATTCCTCAAGTTCTTTAAAAAATTTAGTATATAGCCCAGGATCAATTACCACCAACCCATCTTCGCTATTTGTATCAATTATATATGGAATGCATTCCTGCGAAGGATTAGTATTTTCAATAGAATATATGTTATCTATAATTACTTTCATATTCAACAATTCTACCGTCGTTTCTTATTAAAGTTATCCATCTGAAGTTCTTTGATAGGAAAATTAAAAAGCATATTTTTTGGCAATTTCTGTGAGTTTTGCGTTTAATTGAGAAACAGTATTGTCCCACTCAGCCAGTATTGTTTCCACTTTAGGAATAATAATGGATCTTTCTTTGTACTCTAGATATTTCATAAATTGTCTAATATTCTCAATTTTAATGAAATTTTCAGCTATAAACTTTCTAATATCTCTAGTCTGATTAGTAAGGACTTCATGTATTCTATGGGATTCTCCCTTTCGAGTTAAAGTAGATAGATATTCATCTACACCTTGTAAAAGCGAATTTAACTCATTAATTCGGCCACTTACGAACTTTTCATACGTTTCAAATATATTGTCTTTTGGGAACATGTTAGTAATATCAATTAAGAATTTCTGAGTTAGCGTTACCATTTGTTCATTGGTATCGAAACCATTAACGATGTAATCTGCAGTGTGATAAGACGCTTGAATTCCTTTATTTGTATCGTCTAGTCTAAATATTTTAAATCCCGGATCACCCTCAAGTTGTTTTACTGGATCACCTTTTCTTTCAGCAAGCTCAATTTGTCTCACTAATCTTTCGGGATTAAACACCAATGAAACAGCGAGAGGATTATTAGTTTGATAACTCAGGGTGGTTTTAATATCAATATGGGACATCATTACCTTGAATCCAGGATGGCTGTGCCACCATCCTACTGTAAATTCACCATTTGAAAAAGCTTCGTCATCAATAATAGAGAGAGCTTCATAATCTTCGTCTCCCCATTTATATTGATCAATAACAGCATCCTTATCCAGTTCTTGATGCATTATTGGATATGATTTTGTAATATATACATTATCTCCATCATTTCTTCCAATAAATATACCAGAAACCTCAAGCCAATCATCTTTATCAATTCTTTTGTTAGCATACCTTACACATGCTGCAACTATCGTCAAATAAACGTTTTTGGGTATAAATACAGTCATATTTTTATTTCAATGATTTCTTTTTTGATATGCTTATACTATAGCTTATATTTATGTCTATTTTTTTAGATTTTAATTTCCCTCGATTGTGATTAAATCCAAAATAATCTTTTTTTTTCAGCTAAATATAAAATTATTTAAACTCGAAAGTTATGATTATATTATAATTTCAACAAATAAGATTTGATTCCAATTAATTAGACATTATAATAAATTGAGATGATGTAATTATTTCTGAAAAAGGATTCGAACCTCTAAGTAGTCAGTTAGGAATTCCGGGAACATCGTACAGAATTCAACTAGGGCTTATAAACGGTAAATGGGCTGTCAGGTTGTTAAAAGGTAATAGTGTTATTGACTCCCATGTTTTTAAAGATGAAGACATGAGCGCTGCAGGGTTCCCCAACCAAAACCTCATAGTTGGATGGGTATTAAGAACAGTAGCAATTCCAAATATAAACCCTCACCAAATTATGAAAACTACACAAGCATTAACTAAACAAGCTATTACTAGAAAAGAAGAAAAGAAAGCTGCAGCCCCTATTTCTGAAGCTAAAGAAGTAGAATTGGAAAAAGTTCCAGAAAGCGAAATAAAAAGGCCCACAGCAACAGGATGGGTCAAGGAAGAGGGTTTGAAATCAAATCAAGAACTAGAAGACGATAAACGCCAGGCATTTCAAGAGAGAATGAAGTACGTTAAGGAAGAGAAAAGAGCTCAAGAAAATCAACAAGCACCACCGACGCTAAAAACAACGAGAAGTTTACCCTCAATCCCCAAAGCGACGGTTGGATCTTCCACATTTTGTCCTCATTGTGGAAAAGATTTAGACTGGAAGTTTTGCCCTTATTGCGGAAAGCCTTTACCGCACTAAATAAAAATTTCTTTCTACTTTTACCTTTTAACTTGCTACAATAGTATTAAAAATCTTATTTTTAATTAGATGTTGATTAAGAATGTTTTAAAAAAATAAGAATCTAAAAAAAGATATAAATGAAAAAGAAGAATAAATTATCATTCACAAGGCATTTATATTAAATGTTTAAGATTACAATTGTTAGATACAAAATTAATTATATTAAAATACATTGGTTTCTCAAAGGTGGAGTTGATTAAAATTGGGTAAGGATGCAGATAATAGCGTTGTTAAGATTAAACCGCTCGCTTATTATAAGATGATACTACATGTTTTACGATTTGGAAACAAGGCTAGAAACCACTCTCAATGTATAGAAGTGATGGGAGTGCTTATCGGACGTCTCGAAGAGGGTGAAGATAAAAAATTTAAAAATGTTATAATCGAAGACTCTGTACCCATATCTCACGGAAGCAGTGTTGAAGTAGAGTTCTCTATTAACGATTATATTTTCTTTGAGAAAGCTAATTCGATGTACTACGATAAAGGATTTTTCATTGTGGGTTGGTATCATAGCCATCCTAACCTCTTTCAGCACAAGATTTTCTTTTCGCCTACGGATGTAAAAAATCAATTCGGTTGGCAAAATGAATTGAATCCTAGTGGTATAGCATTAGTTTTTGACCACGAATATTTGGAACGTCCAGATGATCCAGGATTTAAAGCTATTAGATTAACTAACCCAACAGATATTCGAGATTCTACCGTTCATGAGGTGGAGGCAATTGTTGAACCTCCTAACGATCATGAATATTACTTTAAAATTGTAGAACTAATTAACGGTATATATTCAAATGAGCCCCCTATAACAGAAGAAAACGAAACAGCAGATATCTTTGGCGACGTTCAAGTTCCCGAATTGAGTCAATTAAGATTTAAGCAGCCTCAAATAGATCAGCGTAAAATAATTGAATCGGTTCAAATCGGTTTTGCTAATTTTTTAGATTTATCACTAACTCCGTTAATAAACTATTTAAATTCGATAGCAAAAAACATTTCGGGAGAAATTGAGAACAATAATGTTGAAATCAGAAATAATTTGTCTCAATTAAAGAATTTAGTCAACAATGGAATTGATAAGATACAAAGGAAATATAAGGATGACTTGAATTCTGAAATGTTTAACGCAGAAGGTTACATTGATGATTTTCTAGATCAAATTGATGGTTATCATGATGATATTGGAAAGATTTTAAGTGAAATAGAAGATTTCGTTCATGAGAAGCTAAATATTTCATTTAAGGAGAAGTTTGAAACGCTTAAAAAAGATTTTTCAAAAGACTATGATGAATGGAGTGAGAGAATAATACATCTCAATGGAAATTTGACAAAAAATCTCGAGAATATCGAAAAATTAGAGAACTCATTAGTAACTTTATCTGATAAAATACTGTCTATAAAAGACGCTACGCTTGAAAAGGTAAAAAAGATGCAAAAGGAAACTTCAGATCTATCATCGAAAAAGCATGGGATAATAAAAAAAACCCTGAGCAATCTGCAAGGGAATTCACATAAATTTGTAACGAACTTAAAAGCAGCAGTTTTGATTTTGGAAGGTACGAAAGCACCTATCTTTGAAAAAATAAATAATTTGGAATCTGATAAAAAAGAATTATTATTAAAAATCAAAGATCTCGAAGAAGGAGGTAAGAATAAAGATGAATGAGAGCACAGTTGAGACCAGAGAAAGTGGAAAAGTGTTTATACAAATGAGAGCATATAAAGACATTCTTACTCATGCGTTAAGATTTGCAAATGTTAGGTTTGATAATGAACAGGTAATAGGATTTTGTTTGGGCAATCAAAAACCTGACAGTGATGACATTGAAGTGATTAAAGTTATTCCTATTACTCACGGTGACCAAGTAGAGTTAGGATTTTCTGAAAAGATTCATAAAGCACTTGAACAGATAAAAGAAGATGTTAAAGATAAGAACCTTTCCGTTGTAGGTTGGTATCATTCTCACCCTAACAGCGATTCGTTTTTCTTTTCAGATGTTGATAAAAAGAACCAATTATATTTTCAAAATGAACAAAATCCCTTAGCATTTGGAATAATTTTTGATCCTACTCAACTTAAAGAAGCCGATCATTTAGGATTAGAAGTATTTCAATTAAAAAATTACAAATTAGGCGTTAAAAGTGAAATAATTAGAATAAAAAACGAAATAGAGCCGCCAAAATCTCTAGATTTCTTCAATTGGGTTCGGGAACTTGTTGAATATGGTCAATCGAAAGATCCAAAAATAATTCGAGAGAAATTAGAGACAATTGAAGGAACTCCAGGCGATCTCCAAGAGATTCCGATGCCAATTGAACAGGTAGATGCAAAAATCGATATGAAATATCCTAACATTGATCCGGTTATTGATGGCTTTAAGAAAGGATTGCAGAATTTATCTAACTTAGTCTTAAATAATTATAAATCAGAATTAGAATTATGGTCTACGGATTTTAATGATGGAGCTTTAATTGGGCTCTATAATATTAATGACTCCTTAGCAGAAATGAATTCTGCAATTAATAAAGGTTTTGAAAAAGTCGAAAAATGGATTGATTTCAAATTTAAAGAAAGAATAGATGAATATAAAGAAAAAGTCGAAGGATACGTAAGAAAACGCCTTGATGGGCAAGAAGAATTAAAATTGAAAACCCTCGAAATTAAAGAAATCTTAAAAAGTGAAATTAGCGAATACTTAGACCAAAGTATTAACGATACATCCAAATCTATAAAGGATAATCTCAATGAATTGAACAACAAATTTTACGGACTTTCAAAATTAGATACAGACACTACAAAAAAAATTGAAGATTCCACAAACCAAATCTCAAATTTAACAAATCAAATAGAAAATCTTTCTATCGAAATATTGAAGGGAATCAGTGCAATCAATCATCCATTTGAAATAAACATTACAACGAATCTGGATAATATTATCTCAGAATTGGATATTTTTGATAAAGACTTTGTGGAACTCGAAAAATTAATTGACAGAATACAAAAAATTATTCCAGATTTCCGAAATATTAAGAAATAGTTGGTTTTATGACAACTCTGGATACTCTAGTCTTGCTACTCTAGATATCTGTAGTTGAAATTTCGGAATTTGCGTTGATAGTCGTTTTAGATGATTTTTTTTGGCGACAGTACTCAATATCCGCCCTATTCTATCAACCTTAATATCGATACCATAATTATCCTTTAATATTGAATTTATCTTATACGAGGACAAGATAACGATACTAGAAATGTTTCTTTCCGCTAACATTTCAATGCCTTGTTTAACCAGTTTTATCAAATTTTCCTTATCTGGTTTATCTGGTTGATTACCCATTTACATTATTATATTATAATTGAAGCCTTTTAAATTTTCAGCTATTAATTACTAAATGGTTTGCATTTTGATTGGTTTTATTTACACTAATTCATTTAAGAAAATAATAATTTTTTATTTCTAAAGAAAATTTTTCCCTCATTTGACTTACTTTTTCGATTAAAATGAAACCTAAAGAAAGTATTTCTAAGATAAAAAATTCTCTGCAAGCAGGCATTCGTAAGGTTTTTATACAAGAGCTTTATGTAGAAGGAGAAGATCCACCAAAATCTTACTTTGGAGAAAAGAAGTTCTTTGGATTATATGCTATTTTCTTATTCTATTCGTTGGGACTATTAATTGGGATTAATTTTCCTGGTACTTTGGATGTTCTTACACTTGGAAATCCATTTGTTTTTGGAAATGCGTTGGTAGGTTTTTTCCTTACTTTATCGATATTGTATAGTGTAGACAAAATTAGATTGTTCATATTTGAAAAACATTCAGCTATTAAACAGATTATTTTATATATTGGAATAATTTTGGGTTTTTTCACACTATTCTTATTTATCTATAATATAAACACAAATTTTATAAGTTATTTATTAGGATTGTCAACATTGTGGCTCATATTATTAAGCGTTCGCTTCTACATGTATTCTAGGAAGTTTGCAACCAAGATAGAAGCTAGATTTATTGCCAAATATTCTGGATTTCGACGTTTTATAGCTCTCATTGCTCCATATTTTATCTTAGGAGTCTTAATTGTAATTGCCCTGTTTTATCGTGGTCTATTAGTTTATATTTCTCTTGATTTTTTCGGCCCTTTTGCTCCGAGTGAAGCAGTAAGAGTTTACGAATTAGAAATGCGTTTGATAATGCCTTTAATTTATTTTAGTTTAATTTTAACTCTCTTGTTCATTATATTTGAATTTGTATTTACGCGGCGAAGAGCTGAAACAAAGAGAGCTGGATTGTTTGATAACTATACTTTTTCTTTGATTGTTTTGTTTATATTTTTCTTTCAAGTTTTTCAGTTATCCCTATTCTT
>Ga0255055_10000921_pt1 | contig 22431 bp, 35 predicted proteins | sample JV7_2_27_MG_FD_188633 | JGI IMG/M metagenome (GOLD analysis project Ga0255055, IMG submission 188633) | Seawater microbial communities from Jervis Inlet, British Columbia, Canada - JV7_2_27 | ecosystem: Environmental > Aquatic > Marine > Inlet | place: Canada: British Columbia | collected...
ATCACAAGTTTAGGTGTTTCTGTTGATGACGCTGGCGCTGTAACTACATTTATATTCGGTGAGAAATGCCCAAGAGTTACATTTTCTCCTCCTCCATTTTTTGTATATTCAACATCTTTGAGTGGTGGAGCAGGTGTTTCATACGATGCTGGTAATACATTTCATGATTTTAATGAAGGACTACCAGCTTCTGGAAGTACTTATGATACTATGAGTATTGCCGCTAATACCTACAATCAATTGATGATGATTACAACTTCGGGATTAGAAGTTTATAGAAGATCAGGTATTTTTGGTACATGGAATAAAGTAACGGTCACTGATCCATCAAATGATGAAGGCGAAGTATTTTTTACTGCCAATGATATTACTTTTATCAAGGTAGAAAAAGAACTCGGAAATTGGGACAAATTTCATTTGCTTGCAAACGCAACTGCAAGTGGAAGTGGGGGAATTTTACCATCAGGACAACAAAGATGGTGGATATATTGGACAGGAGATTTTGGTTATAATTGGGAAAGTATGCAATTATACGTACCAGGAAGTGGCATAAATGGAATAGGTGCTGCATCAGGGTTACCAGAAGCACTTATAAATGGAATAGGCATCACACCTGCTGATGTTCTAACTGCGGCAGCAATCTCCGGTGCTGTGAATTGGAATGTTGAAGCTAACGATGTAGAAACGGATAAACTTGGAAATGTTACATTAATGGTAACAGGTGAACCAGCCGAATATATTCCACCTACTACACTAGGAACAGAAACATTTCATGCAGGATTTGCAACCTTAGCAGGGGCTACATCACGACTAAGAGCCGGAGCTTGGTATATGTCTGAGTACGATGGGGGAAATCTGGCAGACGCTAATAGACTGCATGTTTCTACTGTTGTAACTGAAACAAATGGGTCTGATCAAGTTAGACTACTAAGAGGACCAAATGCTATTTTCTCTGTTCCTAATAATAGAGAAGTAGCCTATATGACAGCATTTTTGCATACAAGTAAAGAATGGAGAGTTATTAGAACTATAGGAAATTATTTGGATATTAGTGGAGAAACTGATATTCCTGAATGGGAAGAAGTAGATACTGGAGGAGATGGTGCAGGTATTAATGCTCCCTCTAATGATAATTTATATACACTTCTTGATCACTATTCATTATCAGGAAACAATATTGTAAAATGGTGTGTTGCTTATTCTTGGATTGATACCAATAGTGCCGGAGGAGATGATTATCCAACAAATACTACACTAAATGTAAAACTTATATTTTTCGAGGATGATATAACAGCAGACCCATCTGTAAGTTTAACAATCACGGAACACGATATTGTAATTGGAGCTAAAGCAGCAGATTGGCCTAGTAGTCCTCTAACTTACACGGCAGAGGATTTATATGGATGGATAGAAATACATGCAAGTACAGACGCACCGGTTCCTCGACAATGGCAAGCAACTGTTCCTACGTATGCTGGAGCATCTTATTCTGCTGTTACAAGTAACAAAACAATAGATAATAACGTAGGTTATTATGCCATTATGCTCAAAGATACAGGATTTTGGCATGGGGACTCTCGTGATGCTGGTTGGCCCGGAGTACAACATCCTAGAGATATTGAAGAAGCATATAATGTTGGAATTTATGTAATCGAAATAGATTTTTCAGACTTGGATGATATCAATGTTGAATGTAGAAATTTTGATTTTATAAATCAACATTCTCCATTAATAGCTGCAAGTCAGCCTGATCGAGATGATGATATTGTTGATTATGTGACATCTCCTAATCCAGATTTTGATGTAAATATGATAAACCCCAGTCTCATTTGGGCACAAGATCGTTGGGACGATCATGGGGGTCATCATCACTATTGGATTGACTATGCCAGTTTTTTGACGCTTAAGAAAGAGGGAAGCCCAGAAGTAACCCCAGAAGAAGCTAGAAGATATGGAGTAAGAAAAGTTCCATTTTTTGCTGGAACGATGGATGCAGAGTTTCATACTCCTAGAGGAAATACAGGAATTCAATGGACACAGGAAACAAAGTTTAAGACAAGGGTGGGGGCATCGTTTGGGAACGCCGCTCCTCCTCCGACTACTCCTAGTGGACAGGTGATCTTTGCTAGACAACATCCCGATGTTGGTGTTTGCGTAACGGAACAAAGAGCTATGGCTTTTGGTAGAGGTTCTCCTTATGACGATGACTTGACTGTTTATGATTATCATTTTATGCATAAAGCAGAGAGAGTGTCTACGACAATTTTTGTTGTTCAGGGAAATGATGTATTGACAGATACACCATATACTGACAGCCCCCCTCCTATAGGAATAGCACGAATGCAAGGAGCCATTCCTCTAAATTATTATTGGGATTGGAGAACTCTTTCAGGAAGTACGGGAACTGCGGCGGGGGGTTCCAGTGCAAATTGGAACTTTGTTGGATAATGCCAGTTACTTATATTTTTCACACAAATGATTTATGGGATAAACATCGAATATTATGGTCAGGCTATTTTGTAAGCCCTAATATCGCATTATTTGCTGATCCTTACAGTCATTATGTCACAGGACTTCATGCTTCTACATTATCTGGTTATGGAGGAGGAAGTTATAATCTTACTAGACTTGTAATGGCATCTGGATTACTGGCTACAGCAGATTATCCAAGTGGTGGAGGAATTCCGTATGAAGTGGATGGACCAACCACAAGTGTACTTGGAGGTAGAATTGCACATTATTTGACCGAATGGGGAGAGGCGTTAGGCACTGCTTACATAGAAATACCAGTTATTACAGTAAGCGGTGTAGATAAAGGTGAAATTCATTACTATGAAGGTTATCCAGAAAGATCAATAGGATGGGATTTAACTTCTGGTATTGACTTTTGGATGAACGATATTATAGGATTAGATTATCCAGAATCACCAAGAGTTGTTGTTTCATCCAGTGAAAGTACTGAAATAAGCCCAGGAATTGTTGTCATAGACGTAGATGTAGCAAGTGGAATGGCCTACGGTATTCAAACACCATCCATGTTGATAGGTTTTCCATCAGGAATTACAATAACAGATTTAGAAGCACATCAGGTATTATAATATGCCAGTTGTAACTAATTTAGAACAAAAAATACTTCAATTATTAAGAGCGAATTCATACTCATGGTTTACCGTTGGGGTAAATCTCGGTGGTGAGCCTGGTCCATCAGGTGGTAGCGGTATTACACCTGGAGGATTTACTGGTCAATTAATTCAAAGTAAAGTAGCTTACGATACTAGTGAAATATCTTCTTTAGATGTTCCAGTCTCGTTAAGTGGTGCATCGTTGCTCCACAACTTGAATAGAATTCGTTATTGGATGGGTGAGAAAAATGTAAAATTTGTAATTGAAGATGACGGAATAGAAGTTGCCAGTGGTATTACAGTTATTGATTTTGTTGGTGCACCTGTAACTGCGGCATTAACTTCTGGATATACAGATAGAGTTACAATTACTATTTCTGGAACCGGTGGAGGCGCTGGAGGAAGTGGCCTAGCATTAGTTTCTGCTGATGATACTGTAGCAAATTACTTGGAAAATAAAGTAACTGCTGGAAGTGCTAAAATCACTGTAACAACAGTAAATCCAGGAGGTAATGAGGAAAGGGAAGTTGATCTTGGTACCGTAAATATTACTGATTTAAATGATGTTACTATTAATTCAGCAGTAAGTGGAGAAGTTCTATCTTATACAAATGCATGGAAGAATTTATCCCTTCTTGGAGCAGGTATTTCACCGGTTGGACATTCACATTTAGAAGGTGATATTACTGATTTAGAACACGATGCCATAAAGATACAAACAAGAGCTGTTTCAACTGATGCACCTAGCGAGGGAGATGCTTTAAGATGGGTGGTTGGTGCATCTGAATGGACACCTTCTGGTATTACTGGTGGGAATGGAGAATCTATTGATGCATACGATGAAGGAATTCCATTAGCCAGCGGAATCACTAGTTTGGACTTTACTGGAGATGGTGTTGTTGCATCAGCCGTTGGAACGGATATAACTGTAAATGTTGCTTCTGGGGGTGGTGGAGGTCCGGCTGATTTTACACTATGGAATGCTTATGCTCCTAATCCTAGTGCCCCTAGTCAAGATGATGAATTTGATGATGCGTCATTTGATACCGGTCTATGGACAGAATATGACGTAGATGCCACTATGACACCAAATGAAGCAGAATATGGTTTCTATATGAGTGGACTTACAATAGATTCCATACAAGGAATTTATCAAGCTGCTCCTGATGCAGACTGGACTATTTATACACGTGTGGATTGGTTACACGAACAAGCAGATGATATGAAAGCAGGTATTCTATTACTCGAAGATGTATCAGACCTTCCTAATTCGGATGCATATTACTTTGCTCTTTATAGAGGTAGTGCTGGAATGGGTTTTCAAGCTGAATATTTTCTTGATTATAATACGCATAGTGTAACAGATGATAACAATACAAGTGATAAATGGACTCCAGGAGCTTGGTTAAGATGTAGGCAAATAGGGACTACATGGTATTTTGATTATTCTTGGGACGGGGTACATTGGATTCAAAGGTATACAAGAACAGAAAGATTTACCGTACAAGGGTTTGGAATAAGTCAACGTGGAAGTAATATTAGCACGAAAGCTATATTTAGTGCATTTAGATATTCAACCAATACAGACATATCAGATGTCATGTTGGGAGATAGAGTAAACATGTGGAGAGCATAATCACGTTTATATGCGAATTATAGCAAAAAATATGATCAAAATTGCACATTTATTCAATAAATTGTATAATTAAACTAGAAATATCATATGAATTAATCATATGATAGGAGAAAGAAAAATGTTTAGAGATAACGCAAGAATTACAGGACTAGTAAGAGCTACAGTTTTTGGTCCTGATGGAGAAGTGAAGTATCACCCTGAAAATCGTCTGGGAATATTTCCTCTCTTTGTTCAAGAAATAGCACAAAAATTGTTTGGTGTTCCAGTTTCTGGAAGTCAAATGATTTCAATCAATCATAACATTGTTACAAACGAAGGTGACGCTTTGGTTGCGGACCACATGTCTGAGACTGATGCTAGAACTCTCGTGGACAATACTAATGGGCATATCGAAGTTGGTACAGGTTATGTTTCAGAGGTAAAAACCGTGCTTTTGTGTGCTACCCCTACAGGTTCACCAGAAGTTATGGATGCTACTTATCCTAAGCTTAAAGGCGCATGGGCTGCAACAGACGATAATGTCGTTCAATACAGAGCAACTTTTGAAGCTGGTGATTTGAATGCCACTGGTATTGATGAGGCGTGCCTTGGGAATAATGCTGTAGCCGCATCTGGTGACGCATTAGCTTATGCTCAAATTACTCCTGCTGTAAACGTTACAACAGCGGATACGTTGCAGGTTGATTGGGAAATTACATTCGTTGGTTCATAATCAATAGAGGTTCTTTTCATGAATACTTTATTGAATGTTGAAAGTTAATTCTGGGCGGATTTTCTATTATTTCGCCCAGAATAAACACCATTAAATGAGAATTTTAAATATGAAAAAAGTAATAATTAGTATTTTAATTATAGAAGCAATAGTACTATTTTCACTATTATCTAACTCCCCTGTTGATGCTAGTAGAAATCTCAGAGGGGATGGTTGTGGTCGTGCCTGCCAAACAGGAACAGCGAGTTCTCAAACTTCTACATTAACTAGTACAATTATTGTAGAAACAGAAACTCCTACTCTCTTGCCTAGTGAAACCCCAACTTTAGGTCCTTCAAATACACCATCTCTTACACCAACAGCAAGTCCTTCAAATACACCAGAGCCTACTGTTGATCCACCTACTGGTGAAGAGAACATTCTAAATAACGCTTTCTTTGAAGACCCAAATGATCCCACACTACCTTCTCTTGATGGGTGGGTAAACGATGAAGGACTCTTTGCCTGTTCTCGCAAATGGTCGCCTGGAAGTCCCAACGATACAGCGGCAGCGTGGGGTGCAGGACCTGTACAGGGCGGTTGTGATGGTGGATGGTCTGGGCCAAATGACGAAGGTTATTTGAGACAGCCCATTTCTATTGATCCAGAGCATACCAATTTTTACTTTGAGGTTTGGTCAATTCGCAAGGGTATAGAAATTGCTGAGGTTCTTTTGATCTGTGATGGGGATATTGTATGGACTCCGATTACAACCTCAATGGTACAAGGGGCAGATAAAAGAGTATGGACATTGTTATCTAATTCAATGGTATTACCAGAGGGATTAGATAATTGTGAACTTGATTTTCATGGGAAAAATAACGAATTTGGTACGTCTTGGAAAATTTCAGCCCCATTTCTTATAGGTAGCTAATGACAGCAACTATTGAAGGTACAGTAGCAACAGGTACTGGAGTAGGAACCGCCTATACGATTCCTACTCCTGGTAGTATTCAATCAGGTGAAAGGTTAGTTGCTTATATCTCTTATGACCGTGGTGTGATAGCTACTGAGCCTGATGGTTGGACTCTTGTAAGGCATCCAACCAACTCTGGTATTTCAGGAGTGTTTCTTCATGCTCCGCACGATGTATCAGACTTTACTGGAGTGGGTGATGCAAATAGAGCGTGGGCGATTGCTTGTTTCAGAGTAGCTAACTTTGACACATCCACCTTCATAGATGACCACGACATGAATAACTTTGGTAATTCTACCAGTCATGATGCACCCGCAAACGTAACAACTGTTGATGATTGTCTTATTCTTTATTGTTGTGCAGGAGATGCTGATGCGGCACCCGTTACTATTCCAAATGACGAAGTAGTTGATCTTGTAAATGGTCCACAAGGTACATGTAGTATTGGTTCTAAAGTTCAAGCATCGTTTGGTAATACGGGAGTCGGAAATTTTGGTTTTACTAATTCAGAACAAGCAGCAGTGGTTACAGTGGCAATTCGTCCTTCTACTGGGGGCGCTGAATTTGCGAGTCTAGCAGACACAGTAGGAATAACAGATTCTATAATAATTTCCGCAGACTATGTTCTATCTCTTCCAGATACAGTAGGGATTACCGATGTTATTTCAAGAGTTGGAACTTACATACGCCCTGCTACTGACACTGTGGATATTACAGATACGGCAACTCCATCTATTAGTTTTGTAAGAAGTATTGCAAATGCTATTGGAATCACTGATGTTATTTCAGCAATTGTGGGTAAAGTGGTAGCTCTTGCTGATACTGTCAATATAACAGATACAATTAGTACATTTATAGCTAGATTTGTTAGTCTTGCTGATACAGTGGGTATAACAGATACACTAAGTTGGGCAGTTGGAAAGGTTGTAATTATTCTTGATACTGTAGGCATAACAGATGCCATCACTGTTATTATAAACTATGTTATTTTATTACAAGATACCATTGATATTACAGATGTGTTTTCAAGAGTAGGTACATATATTCGCAGTATAACAGACGATGTAGACATAACAGATACTATAAATACACTTGTATTAAAAGTAGTTAACTTGGCAGATACAGTTGGAATTACAGACACAATTGCTGTTATTTTGGCCTATACTGTAACTCTTACGGATACAGTAACTATCACAGATGTATTTTCAAGGGTTGGCACATATATCAGAAGTCTAGTTGACACAGTAGATATCACCGATACAATCACTACACTTATAGCCCGATTTGTCAGTTTAGCCGACACGGTAGACATAACTGATACAATTTCAACATTAGTTCTAAAAGTGGTCAATTTAGCTGACACGGTTGGTATTACAGATACCATAGCTGTTGTTATAGCCTATGTGAGATCAATTTCTAATACAGTCACGATCACAGATGTTTTATCAACAGCAGTAGGAAAAGTTATAGCTTTAGCAGATACCGTAGATATTACGGATACTATAACAATTATTATAGATTATGTCATAGCTATAGCTGACACAGTTGGAATTACCGATGTAATGACAGCAGTAAAAGGTGCTGGAGCAAAATTTGCCAGCATCGCTGATACTGTTGGAATTACAGACACAGTATCAGTTTCAATAGATTATGTTATAGGTTTGGCAGATGCAGTGGGAATAACGGATGTTATCTCCCGTGTGGGGACATATATAAGAACTATTACTGATACAGAAACTATAACAGATGTCATTTCGACTTCTATAGACTATATTATAAGTTTAGCCGACACAATAGATATTACTGACTTCATTTCTGTATTTTCAGGAAGACTTGTATCTATTGCTGATACGGTGGGAATTACAGACGTAATATCTACAAGTATCAGCAAGGTTGTGTCAATTTCTGATACAATAGGTATCACAGATGTTATTGCCCGTGTTGGTACATATATTAGAGCACTCACGGACACCGAAGATATAACAGATCAAACATCTACAGTTAGAAGTATTGTTTTGTTATTACAAGATACGATAGACATTACTGATGTTATAAGTAAACTTAAGTCTATTATTGTATCACTTGCCGATACGGTAGGAATTACTGATGTTTTGAGTGGTGTAGTTACTCAAATTATCTTCTTATTAAATCCAATAGAACTTTCAGTTAAATTAACAAAAACAATAGAGAGGCAAGTACGTATTACTCCTACAATAGAACGGGGAGTCAAGTTAACAAGAGACATTACAAGGAGGTTTAGAATATAATGGCAGATTTAAAATTTGAAGTTATATATCAAAGTGCTTATGGTTATCAACTTAGAGCAACTGTAGAAGAATGGAATGAAATCACAGATGAATGGGAAACATCGGATATTTCCAGTTTTACAGCTACTGACTTTAAAGTTGAAAAGCCAGATGGTACTACACAAACAGTAACCGGAAGTTTTGAAACAGATGGAACAGATGGAATACTTGTAGCAACTGTTACACAAGCGATGGCCTTGTTAAACCTAAAAGGACATTATACTGCGCAAGCTATTTTATCAAACGCCAGTCAATATTTTCCGACCTCAATAATAGGATTTGATGTAGATGACCCAATTTAATGAAGAAAGACTTTTTATATACAATATGGGAAAAGTTGGTTCCGTATCTTTTCAAGTTGCCATTAGACAACAGGGGTTGAGAAGTTTACATGGACACTGGATTCAGACAGAAAAAAATGAATTTAACACACATAAATTAGAATTAGTAAAGAAAATCCAAAAAGGCGATCATGATGATTGGAAAGTAATCTCTCCCATTAGAGAACCTATGTCTAGAAATATCTCTGCTTTTTTTGAGAGAATTAGTATTTATGATTCTGATTATGTAAATCTAAAATATAGACCCGAAATGGTAGAACGTTTCATAAAAAACTATAATTATAAATGGCCGGATATTTGGTTCAAAGAAGAACTTGGTAAGGTATTTAAATTTAATCCTTATCAAGAACCTTTTGATCATAAAGCTGGATACCATATTTATGATACTAAATACGGAGAGGTTTTAGTAATCAGACTGGAAGATGCTGATAGAATTGTTCCAGAAGTTTTTGAAGAATTCTTAGGACTTGAGGGTGTACAAATGGCACACTCTAATTCTCTTGCTAATAAGCACGGTGGAACAATTGTAGAAGAAATTTATACAGATTTCTTAGAAGAAACTAAATTCAGCAGCGACTATTTGGATAAAGTGTATTCTTTGAAATATGCAAAACATTTTTATAGTGAAAATGAAATAAATCAATTTAAAGAGAGATGGGGAAAATAATATGCCTTGGCCTGAATTAGGAAAGCTTATCAAAGCAAACGACATTTCAATTTATCAAAATCCCACTAGATATACATCAAGTCCTGAAGCGGGTAGGATTGACTTTGTAAATTATAGACAAAGAAGTCCAGAAGTATCTTTAGTAATTTCAAGAATTGCTGGAGGTTACTCTGGAGTTGATCCAGATTTTCAGTATAACTACGATAGTTCTCTAGAAGCAGGGTTTCAAGGTGCTGGTTATATGAATATCAGTCCCAAGAAATCACTCTCTACTTTACTTTCTTGGTGGAAAACAAGCTTAGGGGATAGAAAACCAAAACTTTTATTTCTTGATTGTGAACTTAATGGTGGAAAAGAACCTGATGTAGTGACAAGGCATGTACAAGATTGTTTGAAGATGATCGAGGATAATTGGCCTGAGTCACAACTAGAAATCTATACAGCAAACTGGTGGTGGAAACCTAACATTATTCATGGTTGGGAAAGTGCCTACGGTTTGTGGACAGCCCATTATCCGTATCTTGTTCAAGAAGCTGACGGAGATTGGCGTGTGGCGTGGACTTTTGAAGAAGCAGATGCCACTTTACCTATTCATAATAGCTTTACTCCGTTTGTTGCTAAGGGATGGACAATAGATGAAACAAATGGATGGCAGTTTACATCTAGTCTTAACAATGTTATGGCATCCAAACACGGACGTATAGACGGAGATTACTTTCTAAAAACTTGGTTTGATGGAATTTTTGAAGAAGATGATACCACGCCTCCAACAGGAACATCTGATGTTGAAGTTATATATGATCCTAATGAGGTAGAGGTTAAGCTGACGGAGCTTGCTGTATGACGCAAGAAACTGATTTGATTACAGAAATAATAGAAGAGCTAAAAAGTTCTTTAGCAAATGGGGATCAGCTTAAAAGTATGTCACAGAGAAGACTTAGCAGATGGCAGTTAATTCTCATGTTAGACACACATCAAGAAGTGTCTAAAATTAATGGACGCTTAAAAAAAGTGGAGGAGGCGGCAGCCGATTGGAAGAGATATCCTTCAATCACATGGCTTTTTCGACATAGAACTAAAGGCACCATAGCAGTAATTGCAACAATATTTACACTGACAACAATATTATATGTGTCTGGAATCAGAGTACCCATTCTCGAATGGTTAGGTCTGCCTCCGCTAACCCCCTAATAATAAAATCATAGATTGTCAATTCTATCTCCATATCAGGAGATATAGAATTAATATATGCCAAAACTTATCATTGTCTTTGCCATGATGTCAATGGCAACGACAGGTCCCCTGTCTGGTGGCTTTTGGGGACTAGATGGTTGGATACCAGGTGTGATAACGTGGGAAACATGGTTTACACCTGCTCCAGAGCATTCAACAGGAAGTGTTGTATATTATGCACCGAATGTAATGGAAGCAACCGCTAAATACAGAGAATTAAGCTTAGAGGAGTACGTTGACGGAGTTAGCTTAATGTCACCAGGCGATATAGGAAAGATAGTTTGGATAAGAAGAGCAGGTCATGATTGGGAAGGGCCATTTTTAAATGTAGATTGTGCTCAACAGAACCATATGTACAACAATATTGTCTACAGAGGTGAGGTTGTAGAGGTGGGCTTTAGAACTGCGGAAAAGTGGGGAATGGCATCAAGAACTGGCTATTTCTCATGGAAGCCTATTTTATGGAAACTTGATAACATTCAAGTTTATATAGGGGAAGAAAAACCCGATACCTTGGACGAACCAATTGATTATGAAGACTGGTTCAAAGATATTGTAGAATTCGGAGGCAGTGTATGGCCTCGACCTGTGTTCTATGCACCTAGTGACTGGCGACTGCCAGATGGTACGTTTTTAGATAGTTCACAGTAAATGGATATCGGGGATAGTCTTGACAATCTACCAGAAGTATGCTATAATGTGAGCAGGTTAGGAGGTTTCATGAGCCAAATTTGGCCGGAACCTGACGTTTATAAATGGGAAAAAAGAAATTTTAGTCGTGCTTTTCGACAATGGCTATTTTCACTTCCCACAGTAGTAATTATATTACTGTGGTACGTGACTGCGGCATTGTGTGGAGTTGGCACGATTATTTTGTTAAATTGGATTAGGTGAAGTTATGAAAGATATGGAAGAGTTATGGGAGATTTCTTATGAAGGCCTTTGGGCAAGAGGATTTAGAAGTGATGAAGGTCCCTTTCTTACGATATGTAAAGAAGAACAATGTATAACACTATCTGAAGAAGATATGATGATGTTGTTAAATACGTTACAAAATTATGAAGGAAGAAGTAAGGATGACCAAGAAAAAAATACAAGAAGTGAGAAAACAGAATAAAAAGAAGTCAAGAGACAGAAAAACCTTCAAGATTGATCATGGTGGGACAGCTAGAACGCCCGCTAAGGGTAAAAAATAGGGGTAAAGAGCAATTTAAAAGAGATTTAGGTGATAACATACCAATGAACGCTAATGTGCTCTTAGGGACAGTCTGTGTACTAACTATTATTACGATTATTTTAGTAATTATTGAAACAAGAGGAAAAAAATAATGAGTTATCAAAAATTGAGAGATGATTTCAAAACAGAATATGAGAAACATCAAGAAAGACAACGAAGAATTACTTTTTTGATTATTGGTGGAATATGGACACTGCTAGTACTTGGTGGCACGACTTTTTTGATGTTCTTGGGATAAGTATAAAGAAAGGAAACGGTTATGGCCGAAGAATTAGGAATTATCAAAAGTGCACGAATTGGTAATCGTGATGTAGGTGCCCCTGTACTGTGGATGGAGATTGAGTTAGCTCATGGTGCTTTTTTGTCTGTTCTTACATGGGAAAAAGCATATGATCTCATAAAAGACTCAGGAGTGCATAATTTTACATCTCTCATTGGTATGGGTGTAATTGTAGAAACTAACGGAGTAACAAGTCATATAGTTCGTTTGAAAGGATGATTCGATGGAATATAAGATTGTCAAAAGCGGAAGTATGAAAGGACTAGAAATAAAAGTAAATAATGCTATAAAAGATGGATGGGAACCTCGTGGTGGTGTCAGTAGTGAGGCGGAATCATTTGGTATTGCAGGATTTTTTATTCAAGCAATGGTTAGAACAAGTGGCATGTGGGTAGAAGAGTTTGGAACATCATCTGGAAGAATCAAAATAGGAACAGGACTAGAATTGGAAGGTGCAGAAAATGGAGTATGAACAATTATTATATTTATTATTTTTTACTAGTGGATGTGTTACAGGTATGCTAATTGGTATTGGTTCTTTATATGGTGGTTTGTGGGTTTTGGCGAAATGGATCGACGAGGCAAATGAAACCATTGATGAAGAGAAAAGCTCCGAAGGGGCTTAAAAATACGTCCCAGATAATAAAAAGGGAAGGAATTGATGAGTGATGGACTAAAACAACTCATATTGGAAAAACGTGGCGAGGGTAAACTCGTGTATTCGTTAGATGACGGCTTTGAGTCAGTTGATATAGATGAGTTCATTTCGCAACCGGTTGACGGTATACTCTATGATCTAAATAGATTAGAAGAGGTAGTACTTACTTATATAGATGATCCCAAATGGGTAAACGATTTTGCAGTTGCACTTACGATTCGGGCTTTGAAGAAAGAAATCTCAAGTCTTGAATTTCTTGCTGATAAATTAAAAGATAGAAGTAATATATTATCATGTTTGGAAGAAGCTGGAATTGATAACGTAGAGGCCTATTCACAAGGGATGCACTTATATTTTGAACGCTACCCTGAAAAGGACGAGGAGTTGTAATGACGACTTATATAACATTTGTAATGGACGAAACAGGAAGTATGACCTCATTGAGAGATGAGGCGATAACCGGATTTAACAAGTATATTGATGATTTACGAGATAATCTAGATGGCAGAGTGAACTTCTCTATGATGAAGTTTGATTCTACCAAAGAAGAATGGTTTGTAAGGAAAGCCACTTTGAAACAAATTCCACGCTTAACCAAGAAAAACTATCGACCCGGTGCAACTACGCCCCTATGGGACGCAGTAGGACATGCTATTGAAGAGACAGAAAAACGAATAGATAGAAAGAAAAATCCAAAGGTAATTCTAACCATTTTCACCGATGGCTATGAGAACGCATCTCGTTACTATACTGATGAAATGGTAAAAGTAATGATTGAAGAGCACGATGATTGGGCGATAAACTTTCTAGGTGCTAATATGGACGCATGGGATGTAGCGAATAGTATAGGTATTACCGTTGGTAGTTCTATAAACTTTGACTTCTCTAAGAAGGGTATAGAGGACGGCTTTGGAACCGTGAGTTTAGCATCTGCTAATTTTGTTCGAGGAAAGACTACTTCAGATAACTTCTATGAAGGGGCTGAAAATGTTGAAGAATATATCGAAAACCAATAGAAAGCTAATTCATTTCAATATAGGTTATGCCTTGGGATTGTTCTTTTTTATTCTGGTGTTTCGATGACATTAATCTTTCTAGCAATCATCTGGTTAGGTGGCATAATTGTGGGTATGGACGATCCATTGACTGATTTTATAGGAAATCAGGTGAAAGAAGATCATTTGATTCGTGAAGAATTTATTTTTGTTGTTTTTATTACTATTACGTTTATTGGTGATATAAGAAGGATGTTTCGATGACAGAACAAGACTTGAGATTGTTAACGATTATTTTTGTAGGCTTTGTAATGGTTGTGACAGCAGGTGTATTGCGTTCCGTGTTGGACGTACTAGTCCGATAAGATAGGGGCAAAAAAAAAAATGAGAAACCTATTATACCGTTTTCTTTATAATACAGGCTTGGTCAATATTCAATCAGTATATGATCATGATACTGATATAGCAATGGATATTCTTTATAGAGAAATTGATGAAAATACTCATAATGAACTTATTGAAGAAAGTATGAGACACTACGGGCACATTTGGAAAGAATTAGCAAAGAAGTAGAGTAAACCGATAAGAATCGTAATTTTATATTTAAAGTCCTTGGGGTACACAGGCGCTGAGATGGCCGTGAATGATCGTCGTTTTGTTGAAAGGGTAGGGGACTCTTTAAACGTAAAATCCCCTACTCTAGCGTATGAAAGTAGGGGATTTTTTTTGTCACTGGGCTATTTTGTCGAAAGTTTAAACCCAGTCTATCTCGGACTTTTTTCCGCCACGTTGGGAGTCTTCCCACGTTGCCAAAATGTTATCACCATTTTCGACAAAGATCGAAAGGATTCGATTAAACTGATCAGAGTTATAGGTTAACTCTGCGCCATTCGCTTCGATGATGCGAATGGAGTCCAGTGTAAGTCCTTGCGATTGTATCCACGAGTCTACAAAGTGACTCATGATTGTACTACTTCCGCTACGTTTGTTAGGCGTAGGTAATTGACCTTTACATATACAGGCAGAGAAATAGCTAAGCACATTCCAGAATTCTCTTTCTGCTATGTTTGCCGGAAGTCTTGCAAAGCGATAATCAGAGAAAACTTGCCCCGCTAAGTCTTTACGCTTCTCACCCGTTTCCAAATTGCGGGCGGGCTGGAATTCAGACAAGTCTACCGTGATTTTATTTTTTCCTTTCGTCCATATCGCCACGAATGAACGAGTCATGTTTCCTACTAGTTGAGTAGGTACATTCGTGATTAATGGGCGAGAATTTTGGGGATGTCTTTTTAATCTGAAAGCATCCACAATCCCCACGAAAGCCGATGATAAAACTTGCAACGGATTCTCGATTTTTATCTTAGCCACGTTTGATTCTCCTATTGGGTGACTTCGAGTCAATGCCGACTATGGCAGAGTACAAAGCGTTACAGGCCAACAAAAACACAAAGCCTGCCAAGACTACTAACACTGGACTTGCGAGTACAAATTCTAGCATGAACATTTTTACTCCTTGCTACGCTATAGTGATATATAAGGAGTCTACCATTAAACGAGAGAAGAGTCCAGCGTTAAGTCATATTGTACCCATTACATTCGTCCTATACCAGATACCACTATATAGCACCAGTGTTCTATAGCCCAGGTGTTCTATAGCACGAATGTTCCAAGGAGAACCAGCTTTCTGGTACGCCGAATTTTTTTTCGGCCTGTGATCGGGTACCAGAAGGTTTAAGTAACGGGGTTCGCACCATCTTGTCGCATAGGTACCAGTGAATCCAGTAACGGGTACAAAAAAGTCTTGTCGAATCTTTTTTTCGGTACCAGTAGATATTTGGTACCAGGCCCTATTAGTCTTGTCGCTGTACCAAAACCTGGTATGGAAATTGAGAATCAAATCAGGTACCATAAAACCAGCCTTAAAAGTAGAACGATTGATCTAGTATGCTGTACCAGTGATAAGGGTAACGGCACCGTACCACATTGTCGGGTACCACGCTACCAAAAGTCTTGTCGAATAATGAATTTACGGTACGATCTTCCTTTTTTCGAATAAGGTACCAAAAAACCGGTTATTTGGTGCATTCCACTACTTAATCGTCAATCCGATAAGAAATTTGGTACAATGTCTCAATTTTTGTGTTTGTGTATACAAATATGAGAATCTGCACCTGATCTTGGTATATACAGTATTGTGCTCAATAACATAGCGTATTCTGGTACAATGAGAAGAAAATAAAAAAGAGACCCGATGTTTTGGGTCTCTTTTCTTTTTACTTAGCCTCCTATCTCCAACTACGTGATCCTCTAATCAGGTTCTCGGCTCGTTCAAATCCTTTCGGCACCGGTTCATCTTCTGCGGCTACTGCACAATGCTCATCCTGACCGTGATAGTAGAGCGTACCGGAACTATGGGTAACGGTGCTATCCGTGGGTTCCTTACAGCCAGGACAATCTACCGTCATAGGTGACTCACTCACGAACCATTCTCCACCATGACGTATCTCTTCTCGGTCCCCAAGACGTATGCTAATCATCGACTATTCTCTTGTCGGTTCGAGCGATCACAGCGGTTCGATCTACGGTTTTCATCACGTCGGTTTCGATCATCATCCCGTGGACCACGATCAGGTTCAGGATCACGTGGCTCAGGTTCCTGGGGTTCAGGATCGGGTGCGGGATCATTTGGCTCAGGTACGAGGTCAAGTATTAAGCGATTCTCGTCCCAATATTTGATATCAACTTCCTCCTCAGGTACGATGTCGTCAATTTCCGGTTCAGGTGAAATATCACTTGGGCGAATGACCTTTCGCACCATAGCTGGGCCATCGTCACATTCACATACGATTGGCACCATCGAGGAATTCAATACCACGATGGTAGTAAGCATAGCCGTAGAAATCAGCACTAGCAAAATAGCACAAAGTGCCAGGATTACGGTGCCTATACCAATTCTTGCATTATAGATTCTGTGAAACATTACTAGCTCCTTTTTTATGGTTCAATCAACCCGAAACAGCAACAATCAATAACGTAAGTGACATTGCACCAGTAATTTTTGTGGTGATATACGGATCATCTCCCTTCCATTTATCTGGTGCAAAATTGTTAAACAGAACTAAAAATCCTGCCGCTATCAAGAGATTTATATTCATCACAAACCCCTTTTTCATGGTTCCTACTAACGGTAACTTGGGTCGATCCCAGCGTCATAACCTTGCGGATATGGAATTGGGCCAAACTCATAAGCCGCACCTTCAACATGTGTAAAAATGAACTCCGGCACCTCCCTTTTGGTCCAGTCGTGCAATCGAGTCTTGACAAAGTAGTAATACAAACGATATGCGGTTATTGGGTCGTATTTTTTAAAGCGGTCACTTACCGCCTTATAATGTGATGTCATACCAACATTCTTACCCAATATCTTCATCACTGGTTCCGTGTGTTCCATCATGCCCAGTAGTACCCCATACGTCTTATGCTCTCGGCCATAGCGGTGCGTATACTCATAACACAACTCAACACCCAATTTCCACAGCCAGGACCAATTTTCAAAACTTTCTCCAGCCCATTGGGTACAAGGGTGGTTGACATACGCTGACTTGTAGCCATAGTCTATACCGCACCGTTCTCTCAGTACAGTAGAAAGCATCTGGGCCGACTCAATCGGCATCTTAATCACATGCCTGTCAACATGGTACGCTGCCGCAAGCATTGGGTCGCTATGTAAAACAAATATGTTCATTTGATCCTCCGGTCCAACGTCAGGACTTCATCACATTCATCGGCATGTCGGTGCAAAGCATTACTGAACTGTTCGATAATCACTCCTCTCGATTTGTACCGTGGATTCGGTTCAAAAATGTCCCGGCCACACATGGGGCATCGAAACTCCAATACCGCACCACGTTTAAGGTAACGGCGACGCTTCATGGTCCCAGGATATGGTAGTCCACTCCATTTGTAGCCATAGCAAGCTAGTACCCACAGGAATGCTTGTACCTCAAATGGAGCTTTGTTCTTGTAATCCTTGACATGGGCCCGCTCTAATATCGTGGGTATCGAGCGATTGAAGGGACCACGATGAGCCAGGATGACTGTCACATTGATCTCTGGAACCAAATCGCTCATCAGACCCAAGTCAAAGAGTTTCCCTATCACAGCTTTGGCATCGTCCCAGTTCGGACTAAATACTTCACCTGTAATGAAGGTCGTACCAGTTTCCCGTATTCCGAATGTCTTTTGTTTCATTGTACCTCCTTTTCCGGTACGGGTTTTGCGCTGATCTCTACAACCCCATTCTATCACAAGGTACGAAATACGTCAACAGGTACATCGTCCCTTATACCACGGTACGTACCAACATAGTGTGGTATATGCCACCTTAAAAGGAAGAACACATTGTACCACGAGAGTCTGGTTCCCGTACCTTAGGTTCGTGTACCAACCTGGCGATCCCACACTACGGTTCTTGGCCCAGTTCTCTGGTACGCCCAAGTATGTCACTTTAGGTCCCATCATACCAAAAAACGTGAGATCGTACAAAGAGAAACTTCGCACCGACACCAATCAGCATAACCTGGCATCCATTGGTTCGGTACAGATACCTTGTGCCATGTGGTACGTACCGAGGTAACGGAAATTCTATTCGATTGTCGCATTGTACCAATATTGGGACAAAAAAAAGGGGAGGGACCAGACGATGTGGCTGGTCCCTCCTTTTTCCTTTGGCTCGCATATCAGTTATTTGCCACTGTGAGACTTACTTCATGACGCACCTCCTTATTGGGGTTTGTGTGGTTTATAGGTACGGATGGAGTGGCTAGTCGCATTGTCGGTACGTATGGTCCCCGTAATCACTCCATCCGTTAAATGCCAAAAGCCCCGGTACGTTCTCCGAGGCTTGTGGCCGTTCATGTTCAACTAGGTACGAAGATAGAGCTTAGAGCCAAACTGCAATATCTTCTTCTTCGTCCCCAGTTTTGGTATCTCGCACCCGTTTAGGCATTGGGTACTTATCCACCGACACAGCAATCAATTCGCCGGTACTTGTTGCGGCTTTCATCCACATTGGAACTGCCGCCTCGTACGTACCACCACGCTTTTTGGATTTCGCAAAGAGAACGTACTTATTGAGATGGTTCATTTTCTTTGCATTCTCAGCGACCCAGATTGCGGCACCACCGGTGCTGTCGCCTCGACCACCCAACGTACCCAAAATCAAAGCACAAACGAATGAAACATTGGCTGAACCAATTTTCGTCTGCTCTTTTTTATTTTCGGATACCACAATCGCAACTTCTTCCAACGAATCCATGTCAAGGAGTCGTACCGATTCGTATTGACTTCGAACCGTTGTCTCAAGGTTATACAGCGGTTCTTGACCCAGCGTGCGAATCGCTGGTAGTGAAATCGGCTTTGGTGCAGCTTGTCGTTTTGCCATACTAGTATCCTCTCCTGGTATCTGAATTTACTTCATCGGTACATTCCGCACGTTCATTTGGAGAAGAACGAAGAACGTGGGCCATCTCGCCAGATTTGGCACTCTTTCTTTTTCTTAATTGTTCAATCCATCCATCTGGGCCAAATAATATAAATCGTGACCTGTGTGTTTGTTGGGCCTTAGGCATATCTTATCTCCTTTCATATCCAACAAAATGGTTCCAGTGGGGCCGCTGGGTACGGTTAGTTATTCCGTTGCGATTGGTTGAACGCTGACGGTACGCTCCATTATCTTGTGACCAGGACCAAAAGATTCGGGCCACCGATAATCAGCCTGCATCGCTTTCAACACTTTAGGATCGGACCGGCACACTTCATACATTCTACCGGCTAGGGCCAAAGCCTCCTGATCCTCATAGAACCCCGTGATGGGAGTTCCGTCTTTTCGCTGGGCCGTGAAGCAGATTCTCAATGCTGGAATAGCAATTAACCACGGTGTATTACCTCGGTGCGGATGATCGTCTTCTGGTGCGGCATCCTTATCAATAGGTGCCTCATTCATTATCCACACAACTTGAGTTACAAGATCATCATGTGCACCGGCCACAAGCTGATCGGCTTTCGTTTGGGTCGTTTGTGTCATAAGCGGTTCCTCCTGCTCAATGAGCAATTTGGCCCAGCGACCCCTGTTGACAAAAGAAAAGACCCGGTACACGTACCAGGTCATTCACACGTTGCCAACACCTTAATTATACATATGGTGCAGGTTTTGTCAAGGTCTGCTTGTACCGAGAACCAACTACCTGGGCATAGTAGCTGGTACACCCTTGGCTGTTTCCCCTACGGTCCCAATGCACCCCCATGTGAGAAACACAGAACCGGAAAACGCTACTTCGTACAAAGAGGGCATCTGTACCGCCACCAATGCACATTGATCAGAACCTAAGGTACAATCTGTGTACCAATTTTTATAATAAAAAAATATAAAAATGTTATGATCTGTCTGAAAAATATTATGACCCATCTAAACATTGTATATCAATAATTTTATGATAGATGCCAATAATTTTATGATGTTTACAAATAAATAGGGTCAACAAAGTTTGCACTAATTCTTTTGGTAACGGATACTTTTTCTTCTTGTCGCATCTGTTTTTGTCCCAAAAATATTTTTGTCAAACAAACTTTGTTGACCCCAAATGGTAACGGCCATTGTTTGTAAACTAAAATTACTCTAATTCCTCCTTAGGAATATCAAGAGTATAAATGGCTAATTGATTGTCGGTTCTATTATTCAGAAATTCATGTCCACGTTCCCATCCAAATTTCTCTAGTATATGAATTTCTACTTCATTATCTAGACGAGCAGTAGCCAACATACAAGGGTAATTAAACTCTCTAGCAAGAGCAATTTTTAGCTTCATCAATTCCTGGGCGATTCCTTGACCCCTTTTTTCCTCAATCACATACGTTTGTGTAGAAATTAAAATACCACAACAATTTGGTTGTTGAATCAATTGAAAACCTGCAATATGTTTACCATATGAAGATGAAGCATCCAATAAATCAAATCTTATGGTATTGCTTGGTATAAAATGGAGGGCAAAATAATCCATCCAACTTCTTTGCATAACATGTCTTAAATTTACCATCGCCTCAGCAACTTTATCTGCTGAAATTAATAATCCCATTATTCTTCCTCCTCTACAAACTTATAATCCTCGTCCCAAAATTGATCTAATTCTTCATCAGAAATGTCACCATGTATTTTTATTCTCAATAGTCCCAGTAGCATACTAAAATCAAAATTATTTCCTACTCTATCTCTTATATATGATCCAATTATTAGAGATTCTTTGGTTCTTGTATGTCCATCACCTTTATTAACTTCTTCCCAAAATGCCATATCATTTTCATCAAAGTATTTTTCTGCAAATTCAACAACTGATTTTACTACATCATCAAGTGGTTCCTTTATTTCCTCAAGAAGTTCATTGGTTGCTTCAAATAATTGTTCAGCATCAATTGAAGTTACTATACCCATGCTATATACCATAGAATAAATGATCCAATTAGATAAACAATACCAAGAATCAATGGAAAATAAATCATAGCTATAAAAAGAACAGCCATTTTCTCTCCTCCACCCAAATTTTTATTTCTTCTATATGAAATTGATGTCTGTAAATCTTTCCACCAACGATATCCCCAGAATAAGAGAGCCACATATACAATAACAAGTGACCCCACAGTTAATGGTCCAACAAGTGTCTTTGCAAATTCGTTCATTTTATCTTCTCCTTTTTATAGTGTGGTTGGATACAGAATAAACGCAATAATCCAAAGAAATGCTACAAATATTTCGACAAACCACCATCGCATTTTATCATGTCGATTAGTCAATAGTACAAAAAAGAATACTATAAAATAACTTATAGCTAATATTCCAAGAATTGTTTCTACTAGTTCACTCATTTACTATATCTTTCTGGACTCATAAACCACTTAAGAAAATCTATAGTAATTGGCACAAGAACATAAATATAGAAAACAATCCTAGACACTACTATGAGAAAAAGAATGGGCAATCCAATAGCAAGAAATATAGGCCAAAAGAAAACCCAGAGAAAACTAACAATTATTGCCATAAATGCCATACCTACTAAAAATTCAAAATCACTACCTTCAGTTGCCATAAGTAATAGTGCCAATACGACTATAACAAATGTTCCAGCAAATCCTATAACCCCATGCCAATAACCAAAAATTGGAACTAAATTATCATAAGGAACTGGATTAAACATTTCGAAAAACTCTAGCCAAGTCATTAGCTTTCTTCCTTTCTTT
>Ga0255055_10000922_pt1 | contig 22420 bp, 16 predicted proteins | sample JV7_2_27_MG_FD_188633 | JGI IMG/M metagenome (GOLD analysis project Ga0255055, IMG submission 188633) | Seawater microbial communities from Jervis Inlet, British Columbia, Canada - JV7_2_27 | ecosystem: Environmental > Aquatic > Marine > Inlet | place: Canada: British Columbia | collected...
CTTAGTAATGAAGTTTTAGAAATAAATAACATCCGGAAATTAAAAGGATTAACTGCAAAAAAATGGAAGGTTAGAAGACAATTTTACTTCTTACAGAAAACCCTCAAACCCCTTATTACAGGCTCAATGAACAGAGGAGTAGATTTGGCTGAAGCTATGATATTAAAAGGATTTAAACCAAAAAGAAGAGACAATCATCTGTTAGATCTTCGTATCAGAATTATTGATATTCTTGGGATGAGTATATCAATTGCATTATTGGTTTGTATAATTATCTTCTTCAGAAATTAGATTACGCTCTGTTTTTTAGAAATTCTAAAACCAAGTTATTGATAATGTCCTTAACATCAAGAAGAGGTTTATTTACATCAACTACTTGAAATAAATTAGGAAACTTTTCTACTAAAGCAAAATAAATTTCTTTGACTGTTTGTAGACTTTCCTTTTTCTCAAAAGTGTTAACCCCTTCAACACGATCATTAGCGATTCTTGAAATAGCAACATCTACTGGCAGATCTAACAGAAGAACAATGTCTGGAACTAGTGAAACTTTCTCATTTTCCTCCAAAATGTAACGCCAATCTAATCCTCTAGAACCTTGATATGCAACAGAGGAAAAATAATAACGATCAGTTACAACAATCTTACCATTTTTCAACTGAGGGATAACTTCATCCTTTAGATGGATAATTCTATCTTCCAAAAATAATCTGAATTCTTCCTCAACAGGTAAGCGTTGGGGAGCAAAAAAACTTTCCCGAAGTGTTCTTCCAGGAACAGAATACCTTGTGGGTTCTGTAGTATATACTGCATCATACCCAACAGATTTAAGATGGTCTACAACAAAGCGTGAATGACTTGTTTTTCCAGAACCATCAATACCTTCGAAGCAGATAAACACTCCAGCTTGAGGAGAATCAGACATATCAACAAATGAAATCAAATAGAATAAAACAGTTACGGTGACCAACAACATGATTAGTGTTAGGCATGCAGTTTGTACTCATTTTAGAGAAATGTTTAAATTCCTGCGAATTTCGAGTAAAATGCACAAGAGAACAAATTCTATTCAATGGTAAAAGTGATTAAATGTTTTCAGAAAACTTTCTTTCCTTAATTGATTATACTCAAAAAGCTCTTGAAGTTGGTCCATTTGATTCATATGAAGTTAGTTGTGTAGATCGTTTACACTCACTCACTCGTTTTGCAAACTCCACTATACATCAAAATGTTTCAGATCATACTTACAGATTTTTGTTTCGGGTTTCAAAAGATAAGAGAGTCTGTTCAAGCTCTCTAACAACATTAACCAAAAAATCAATTGATTCATCAATAAAACAACTTGAATCGATGCTTTCATTTGTACCTGAGATTTCATTTTTCCAAGGTCTTCCAGAAACAGTAGATTCACCCAAAGTATCAATTCCATCAACAGGAAATCTATTAGATGAATTTCAAAGAGCTGATATAGTTGAAACAGCAGTAAATGCAGCGGAAGAAGTTGACAGAAATGCTAAGCTAGCAGGTTCTGTATATATTACTGATCTTAGATTTCGAGTTTTAAATTCAAACGGAATCAATAATTCTCATCAAATTACATTTAATGGCTTAGTTGTTAACTCACTAACTGAGAAAGAAAACAAAGGATACGCAAAAGAAGAACAACATGTAAGGGATCCGTCTCATCTTTCACCAGATGAAATATCAAGAAAAGCAACTGAACTATCTGTTAGTACATGCTCTTCTAAAGATTATTCACCTGGTGAATATGAGGTTGTTTTATCTCCTTCTGCAGCAATGACTCTAATGAGATTTTTATCTATGGGATTTTCAGCAAATTCCTTCCATGAATCACAGAGCTTTATTGTAGATCAAATTGGATCTCAATTGTTTGATACAAAACTAACATTACTTGATGATCCTCTTAATCCTGAAACACTATTAGCATCACCATTTGATGGAGAAGGAGTTGCTAAGAATCCTATATTTCTTGTTGAAGAAGGAGTTCCAAAAACAGTAATTTACAATAATTTCATGGCTTCAAGATACCTAAATGACAAAGCCAGAACAACAGGACACCAAATTATCCCGTTCTCTGATTATGTCTTTAGCTGGGTAATGCCGATGAATCTCACACTCTATCCAGGTGATTCATCATTAGAAGAGATGATTGAGGAAACGAAAAAAGGATTCTTTGTGAATAGGTTACATTATACTAATTTTGTTAATAGAAGACTTGGAGCTATAACAGGTTTGACACGAGATGGTTTACTATATATTGAGAATGGCGAAATAGTCTCGGCAGCTAAAAACTTCAGGTTTACAGATAACCTTCAAGATTTTCTAAAAGATGTTCCATTAATAAGCGAAAATACAGATAAAAGCTTAGCTACAATTTGTCCAGCGATAAAGCTAAATTCCTTTAAATTCACAGGAAAAAGTAAACACTAAACAGCTCTCAACCAAATAGAGAAACCAAAAATCTGGAAAAGACATATTGGGGAGTTCTTAATGTCTGAAATAATCGAAGAAACATATCAACGAATAAAAGAGGCTATCAATCTAACCCCAGTTATGCAATCTACAACTTTGAATAGATTGCTAGAAGCAAACTGCTACCTTAAAATGGAAAGCTTCCAGAAAACAGGTTCTTTCAAATTTCGAGGAGCATTCAATGCAGTTTCTTGTTTGAGCTCAGAAGAAAAGGAAAAAGGAGTTATTACTCACTCCTCTGGAAACCATGCTCAAGCTTTATCCCTTGCATCAACAAAAGCTGGTGTATACGCAGTGATTGTTATGCCAGAAAATGCTCCCAAAACTAAAGTTACTGCAACCAAAGAATATGGGGCAGATATTGTCTTCTGTGGATCAAAACCCGGAGATAGAGAAGAAACTGCACAGAATCTAATTGATCAACATGGTTACACACTCATCCATCCCTCAGATAATCTGAATATAATTCATGGTCAAGGTACTTCAGCTTATGAACTAATCAAAGAAATAGGTAATCTTGACTATATTTTTGCACCTTGTGGAGGAGGAGGAATCTTATCAGGCACAGCTTTAGCTGCAAAATGGTTAAACAAAGAAACAAAGGTAATCGGTGTCGAACCTAAGAATGCAGATGATGCTTATAGATCATATAAAGAGGGTAAAATTTATCCTTCAATAAATCCTAATACTATAGCCGACGGACTAAGAACACAATTAGGACCAAATACTTTCAGAATCATTAGAAAAAATGTTGATGATATTATTACTGTTACTGAGGAAGAAATAATAGATGCAATGGAATTTCTTTGGACTAGAATGAAACTTGTAGTTGAACCATCAGGTGCTGTTTCTTTAGCTGGAATTTTATCTAATCAACTTGAATTAAAATCTATGAAAGTTGGTATAATCATATCAGGTGGCAATATAGATATTACAGATTTTTTTGAGATACTTAGAAAGAGAATAAGTTAATAAAAATAAAAAGAAAAAAGAAAAGGAAGGGAGTTTAGTAGCTTGGAGAACTTGGAGTCTTTGTTTTAACCTTAGGTATAATGACTTTGATAACAAGAACTGCTATAGCTGCAGCTCCTGCTAATCCACCAATAATGGCAAGAGCTATAATACCTCCGGTTGAGAGACCGCCAGAAAGTGCTTCGAGATCATAGGGATTTATAACGGTACATGTATGTGGAATAAACTCAATTGAGATGGATCCATTTAGATTCTGATGATATACGTTAAACATGAAAATTAGCTCAGGTGCCAATATACCAAACTCAATTGCATAGCTTGTATTATCAGGCGAATAGGTCGTATCGTAATCTACTAAGTATGTACCAGAATTATGATCCTTATAGTAGTATTTGTTCCAAACTGCTTCTCGTCTGAATTCATCAGGTCTAGTACCATCACTATGTGGTAGATAGTAAGTTACACTGCTCCTGGTCCCATTAACGATGAATATTTCAATAGAATACCAAGTATATAGAGGAACAGTAGTATTGATAATAAACATAGTTCTATCGTTTCCATCATCATAGAATAAATAATCCCCAGACCAGGTTCCATTTACATCAAGAAAAGCATCGTAGATGAAGTACATGTCGATAGCGTTGAAAGCATCAGGATAGCCAGAATCTTCTTTTAGTGTAATTTGAACAGTTGTTTGATTTACATATGCAACCCCATAATCTGCCCAAGTAGCTCCAGTATTGTTGTATACATCTAGAACACTGACCAGAACATATCTGATCGAATCTTCCAATGTATAAAATGATAAGACTTGAGTATCATTTGTGTCATAGCCTTGGAAAATTCCAGTATCTTGCTGATTACCTACGGTTTCAGTATATACAGAACCATGCATATAGTTTCCTCTAAATATAGTATATTCTAGCTCTATTGTATAGTTATTTTGCATAGCAAATGTGAAATTATAATTATGGTATTCATTAGCCGTGACATTAAATTTCAGTAATTTATAGCTTTCAGGTACTCCAGTTGTCTGATTAAATTCATATGTTTTTGTACCATTATAATCTTCAATGTCTATCGTGTTCAAAATTACATCGAAGTCATATGAACTTACAAACGGATACATGAAGTAATAATATCCAGGATCTAAGATTATTTTATCTGAATCTTCTCCAAGAGGGCTCATAGTATACGAATTTCCATAAAGTAAATCTTCAGTGGCATAATTCATTATCCACAGGTTTTGGTTCCCAAATCCACTATAATTCAAGTATACCATTTGTGTTTGCTCAACATTTATACCAAAATTGATAAGGTCATCTTGGTATTCATATTCATCACCTGATTCTAGAGTTGGTACTTCTATACTTTCAATTGAGAATATGTAATCGAATTCCACCCAGTCAATAGGATCTCTATCACTTAAAATATAGACAAGCATATTAGTATCATGTTCAAAATTCCAATTGTATTTCTCAAATGTTCCAAAACCAAGTTCCAGATCCATATATGATGGTTGCATTGTATTATCATAATACAAACCTGCTTGATTCACAAAAGCAAGTGTATCTACTGCATTATCGAATCTAATATATTTAAATTGGTAAGCTCCAGCTGGAATGTTGAAGTAGAAGGCGTGTACAGCTTCTTTGTTTCTATTTTCTTCAAATAGGTTTTTTGATTCATTCCATACTTGGTTAGGTTCATTTACAAATCTACTGGCAATAGGTGAATCTACAGAGTATTTGCGGACAGTTATCTCTCTAGGTTCAATTATTATATAATTCTCATTAGTAGAATAGAAGTATATAGAATATTCACCTTTTTCTCTTGAAAAAAGAGGTAGTACATCTCTGTTTACACCATTTACTGAACCTCCACTAGAATACACTTCATTGAAGTATATTTGATAGTTCAATGTATCAGTTGTTTTTATGTTTAAATCGAAGAACTCTCCTGCCCTTAGATTTACTCTAAACAGATAAATGACATCAGCTTCTAATTCCAACGCGGTTTTAGATTTAAGATCAAGCAATCCCTTATCATTCAATCCAATGGTAAAGTTGAAGTTTGGACCATATCCAGTATCATTGGTTACCTTCAAGTAAGTTGGATGATTCTTCCATTCAGATTCCTCATAGAAGAATCTGGAAAAGCTATTATAGTATATAGAATCAAAGGATCTTCTGAAAACATTGGAACTATTTGCCATTGATGCTGTTCCAGAACTTTGTGCTTCTCGTATATATCTCAATTGTGCTGCAAATTCTGTCTCAAGATATTGATTTTCCATATCATGATTACCATCAATAACCCCGTATGCAATATTGTCATGTTCGATAAGTGTCGTAGTTTCAGTAATATTCCAATCATATCCAAATGTATTTAGTGTGATAAATGTAGATGAAAGGAGGAGTGTTGTGACAACTAGACACAAAATAGTTATTATTTTCTGATTTCTATTCATTTAAATCAAAAGAAAATATAAGGAATTAACTAAAAAAACCTTGCGAAAGTCTTCACCTAATTTTTCCCATCGTATGGACACAATTTGGTTGAATTTTTATCAATAATCTAGTCTCTCCTGAACGCAAAGGATATTTTTCTTTCCCCATATACTTCATTGCTAGAATGTCAATGTGCTCTTCTGCTCCGTCTTCTGTAACACTAAGAACTTCTCCCTGAATTCCCATATAACGATAAGAATTTTTTTGATCTTGTATACTTAGTGCAACTTTTGCTCCTACGAACATGTTTCGAGTTTTTTTTCTACCCTTCGCAGTATTGACAATAATTTCATTTCTCGTTTTATCAAAATCTACCCACATAGGAGTTACTTGTGGAGAACCATCAGGGTTGATCGTTGCTACATTTGCAAAATTTTTCCCAATTAATAGATCTTGAAAATTTTCAGGTATTATCATATTAGTCATAAGAAAGTAGCAAATTGGAGATAATAAATCTAATTTAAGAACAAAAAAATCTAAAAGAAAAGAATCTATGAAGCATAGTCAAGTGTTGGTTTTGGCGGTTCTCCTGCAAATTTATAGAACTTTGTCCAAAATAGAATTGTTATAGTAGTTATAAGAAGAAAAACTCCTGCACCAGTCATAGTTGCTATAATACCAACAGAATCAGCTGTTAATCCCGAAACAGATAAACACAGTACACTAAATACCTGGATATATGCATTCGTTGCACTATATGCTCTACCTCTAACCTCATTTGGTACATTTTCTGCAAAAAGAGCATTAATTGCTAGATTGAGCATCCCGTTTAAGAAGCCATTAAACAAACCTATTCCTAATAAGAGGTAAAAACTAGGTTTGAAAAGGAAAACGAAATAATAAGCTGATATTGAAAGAGTTCCTAAAGTAATTGCAAGTGGTCTTCCTATTCGTTTCTCATATTTTCCAAAGATTAGATTCCCAGCAATAGAACCTAGAGCTGCAATAGCACCAAGAAATCCAAATTCTCTATCTGCTAAATCTTTGAAAATTTGTTTGAATGTAGGATTATATACATCAAACAAAGTATTAGGCGTGTTAAAATACTGAAAAGCAATTGCATTGTATTTTACTTCAAAAAGATATGGGAGCAGCAATGGTCCGGCAAATGCCGTACCTATGATGATGAATGTAAACATAAAAAGTAGTAATCTCACCGTAGGATGTTTGACCAGATATGTGAAACCATCTTTTAGATCTTTCAATACCACTTTATATGTAATAACCTCTTCTTTGTTTCTATCAGCAGAAGGTATTATAGTAAAGAAGATAATTATTGCTGAAACAAAATAGCATCCAGCTGTAATCCAGAAAGTAGAAGGACCTAACATAATATAGATTGGTGCAGCAAAAAGTGGTCCTAAAACTGCTAATGTTTGAAAAACCAACTGGCTTAATGATATTGCTTTAACATATAATCTTAATCCTGTTATTTCGGGGATAGCTGCAGAACGTGGTGCTACAAAAGTCGCTGAAGCAGCTCCCAATATGAATGCAAGAGCAGCTATACCATATAAATTTGGTATAAAGGGTAAAATTAGTATTGAAATCCCTCTTATTATATCTGCACCCACCATGATTGCTTTTCTACTTATACGATCAGCAAAAACCCCAGCAATAGGACCCACAATAATCCAAGGTATTGTTTGAGCTGCAAGAACTAATGTCATGGCTGTGATAGAAAGTGTAATTTCATACACATAAAGCATAATTGCAATCCGAAAAATAGCATCACCAAAATTGCTAAAAAACTGACCAGAAAGTAGTTTCATGAATTCTCTATTCTTGAACACGTCTAGATATGTCGGTTCATCCTTAGTAGCTTCTTCTGGTAGCTCTTCTTCAAGCTGAGAAGCTTCTGTAATTATATCAGGACTCCCGACATCATCGTCCATTTGTATTTCACCGTTCTAAAATTTATTGAACGAAAACTGCAGTAGAGATTTATAAATATAATGAAATGGATTGCAGATGGTAATATTATACACATCATTCAAGCGAATAACTGAACAAGTTGGTATCATTGTCCTTCTTTAAACTAGATTTGAATCGATAAACTTTCTTTTTAATTTTATCTTCTTCTTCATCTGTAATTTCTTCCAAATATTTCCATAATAATGATTGTTCTTCTTTTTTACTAAAGTATGAAGAAATCAATGTCCCTATTACTACGGCAGCAGATTTTGTTGTTTCTATTTTTGGTATTGATTTTGAATGGACTAGTTCATATCCTGCAATTTCCATCTCATTTATCTTTTCTCTATGTTGAGGATAAACTGACGCCATATGATTGATTATATGGCAATATTTATCCTTTAGTCTCAATGTATAACCTAATTTTCTTATTTTTGAGATGTATCCTCGCTGGATTAATTCGATTTGTATTTTCTTCATTTCATTGTAACTGAAGGATTTTCCAGAACTAAGACCTTGCAAATTCTGTTTTAATAACACAAAATGATGTGGAGTCAATTGCTCATAAACAGAAGCAAGAAGATTATCTAGAATAGCTAAGAAATTTATTATTATCTGATTTCTTGTAAAATGTTTTTGGTGGTTTAATTTCTTCACAATTAGAAGTAGCTGTAAATTTTCAAAAAATGCGACCGATTGTATCAAAAAATCCCTTGGTATATGATCTTGAAGGACATATATAGTCTCATCTATGCAATTCTGTACTCTCTCTTCTTGTCTTTCTAAGGATTGTAAAAATTTCTCTTTAGAATCTATCTCGACGTCTATTAGAGAAGATATTAGTTCTTTCTTCAATTCTCTATTATCTCCTCCAATAACATCACTCATAGAATATCCTCAAATGTATATCCGCAATTTCATTTAAATACGGAAAAAGAAAATAGAAAAAAACAGGGTATATTTAGAGATTTCCTGATTTATACTATACCTACTTTTTCGTTGAATTTGTTAATTAATTCATCAATTGTGCTTGTTTGATTTTGAATAGATTCCCAATAAGCTGAATCATACCATTGACGATTTAGTTCTTCTAAATCTCTGCCCTGTTGTTCTATCCAGGTGAAATATTTCAAATTGTGAATTCTCTTACGTTGGTTGTAGTTTAATTCTAGCATATTATCAGTTTTCAATCCATGCAAATGAGCATGAAAATCGCGAACTGCATTTTCACGAGTATAGTTGCCATGTTTTGTTTGTAGTTCCTTTAGACGAGATTGATAAAGTTCCATCGAATCTGTAAATACTGTAAGAACAACATCATTTTCTGTTAATTCAAAATATTTAGCATGTTTAATTGCCATTATTAGATTAGCTATACTTGATATTCCTAAAAGATGTAATTTGTCAACCATTTTTCTTGATATTCCCATTTCTTCTAAATACTTGTGTCCTTCAGGTTCGTTGAATAATCTCATAATGTGATAAGTGTCATTATCATCTACTGCTATTACTAGATCTGTATTCTTAACATTATGAATCCACGGGATATGTTTATCACCTATCCCTTCAATTGTATGAGCGCCAAAACCATTTAACAACATTGTTGGGCATTGTAAAGCTTCACCTGCAGCAATTTTTAAGAATGGATAAGATTGTTTCAGAAAATCTCCACATGCTATAGTTCCCGCAGATCCAGTTGTTAATACTAAACCATGCAAATTCCCATTGGACATTTCCTTTTCCATGACCTCTTGCATAGCATGTCCTGTGATATCGTAATGCCACAAATAATTCCCAAACTCTTCGAATTGGTTGAAAACAAAGATGTTATCACGAGTTCTTCTTAATTCCCACACTTTATCAAAAATCTCTTTAACATTACTCTCACTCCCAGGAGTTTTGATTATTTCACCAGCTACTGTTTTTAGCCAATCAAATCTCTCTTGTGACATTTCTTCTGGAAGGATAGCGATTGAATCACATGCTAAAAGAGTTGAATCGTAAGCTCCACCTCTACAGTAGTTTCCAGTACTAGGCCATACTGCTTTATGTACAATTGGGTTAAATTGACCTGTAACTAACCTAGGAACAAGACATCCAAAAGTAGCTCCAACTTTATGTGCGCCTGTAGGGAAATATTTACCAACCAAAGCTATTATTCTCGCATCTACTCCAGTTAGTTCAGAGGGTATTTCAAGATAATTTACTTCCTGAAATCCACCAGATTTTTCTACAGGTTCGTTTTTCCATGTAATTCTAAAAAGATTGCGAGGATGTATCTGCCAAAGACCTAGTTCTTTTAGTTCCTCTATTATATTACTTGGAATTTTGCGGGGATCTCTTTGTTGTGCAAATGTTGGAATGATTATTTTCCTCTCTCTAGCTCTCTTTACAGCTTCTTGTAACCCACTTTCATTTTTTGTTAAATCAATCATTGACAAACATCAAAACTAATGTATCTTTAATTTTTCTAATCAATATATCTTGATTCTTCAAATTATTTAAATAACAGTTATGAGCTCAAACGATAGAAGAAGGTAGATAGTCATGACTTTTAAGGAAACTGAGAAAATAAAAGAGGATATTGTTCAACAATATAAAGATAAAACACCTTCCTCCAAAAAGCATTTTGAGGAAGCACAAAAATGGCTTCCTGGGGGAGGAACCCGAAATGTTGCTCATTTCTACCCTTATCCTTACTTTGTAACTAAAGGAAAAGGCTGTTATCTTTATGATGTCGATGGGAATGAATACATTGATGTTCTTAATAGTATGACAGTAAACATACATGGTCACGCTCATCCTGAAATTGCAAAGGCAATTGAAAAACAAGGAAAGGAAGGAACATCACATGCAGCACCTATGAAAATTCAATATGATTTAGCGAAAATAATCTGTGAAAGAATTCCCTCAATTGAATTGCTTCGTTTTTGTAATTCTGGTACTGAAGCAACAATGTTTGCAATAAGAGCTGCTCGTAAATATACTGGAAAGGACAAGATTATCAAAACCGAGGGAGGTTATCATGGTTCGCATGATTATGTAGAAGTTAACATCACTCCTAATCTTACAGCTGAAAAGATGCCTATTGCGACTACTGAGAAAGGAGTACCTAAAACTATACTGGAAGATGTTTTCATAGTCCCCTATAATGATCTAAAAGCAGCAGAGAAGATAATGAAAAAACATCACAAGAAAATTGCTGCCATGATTCTCGAACCTGTTATGGGTTCAGGAGGGGGTGCAATAGCAACCAAAGAATATCTACAAGGGTTAAGAAAACTAACAGAGAGATATAATATCCTACTCATATTCGATGAAGTAATCACTTTTCGCATATCAACTGGTGGAATGCAGAAACATTATGGAGTTATTCCTGACTTGACTGCTCTTGGAAAAACGATTGGCGGAGGTTTGCCAATAGGTGCGTTTGGTGGGAAGCACGATATAATTGATCAATTTAATCCAACAAAGAAGGATTTCATTACTCATTCAGGAACATTCAGCGGAAATGCTATGACTATGGCTGCAGGAAAAACAGCAATGGAATTGTATGATGAAGCAGAAATTGAAAGATTAGGACGATTGGGAGACCGTTTAAGAAAAGGATTAAGAGAAGTTCTGAAGGAGCTTAATATTAAGGGGCAAGTTATTGGATTGCAATCCATAAATTATGTTTATTTATTTGAAGAACCAGTTGTAGATGGAAGACAGACAGTCTTTAAACTAATACCAACACTAGAACTATCAAAATATCTGACTTTAACATTAGCAATTAATGGCATATATGCCGTATCAAGAGGAATTACTGCATTCATTCTTTCTACACCCATGGATGAATCTGTAATAGATGAAATAGTAGTACGCTATCGAAAAGCAATGGAAATGGTTTTACCCTTATACAATCAAATCAAAGATTACGAAGGTTTTGCGTCAATTATCTTTGCTATGCTTAAATCACTTAATACAAAACCAGAATTTCAGAAGTTTAAAGAGGATAAATATACTATGCTAATTGCTGCAAAAGAAGACCCAAAAGCTATGATTTTAGATATAGGTAATGGAATGATTGAATTCAAACAAATAAACAATACATCAGAAAATATCAAAGAAGCTAAAAAAGAATGTGACGGTTCAATTATAACTTCAAGAGCTACTTTCATGGGATTAGGATTAGGAAAAATCAATCCAGTTAAAGCAATATTATCTGGTAAATTGAAAGTTAAAGGATTAAAAACTATTATGAAATTCACTAAATATTTCGCACTATTGCGATAACTTCTCCTTTTCATTTATAGTTTCAGATCTATTTACTATATTAATCACTAATGTAATAATCAAATACTAATAATTTATTTACAAGTTCGACTCACAATCAAATTATGGTGAGCATAAGGGCTCGTTTTTTTATTAAAATAATGAATCTACTGTCATTAAAAGTAGAAGAAGAATTAAATGTGGAGAAGCAAAGGAAAGATCTGAAAAATCAAACAATTCTATTCTTGAAACCATTCGGAGTTAAAGTTGATCATGTACATATTAAAGGTATAAATGGAGAATGGCTATATACTCGTAAAAGTATGAAAGATAGAGCAATAATATATTTGCATGGGGGTTCCTATATTGCTGGATCTCCAAAAACTCATCGTTCTCTTGCTGCTCATATAAGCAAGGTTTCTAAATTCCCAGTTCTATTGATTGATTATAGACTTGCACCAGAAAATCCTTTTCCAGCAGCTCTAGAAGACGTTATTTCAGCTTATGAATGGCTTTTGGATGCAAAAGAAATAGATCCAAAAAAAGTGATAATTGCAGGAGATTCAGCAGGTGGTACTCTCACACTTTCAGCACTTATAAAACTGAGAGATGATGGATCACCTCTTCCAGCTGCAGGCATATGTCTATCTCCATGCACAGATTTGGCTATAACTGGAGATTCAATTAAAACTAAAGCAGAAGAAGAGATAATGCTTTCAGAATTTGAAATTGTAGAAGCTGTAAAGCTATATTTGAAAGATGTGGATAGGAAACATCCAGTAGCTTCTCCTTTGTACGCAGATTTGACTGGTCTTCCACCCTTATTGTTTCAAACTGGTACAGCTGAAATGTTATTGGATGACACAATTCGTTTTGCAGAAAAAGCTAAAAATGAAGGTGTTGAGGTCACAGTAGACCTTTGGACTGACATGTTTCACGTATTTCAAATATTTGGTAATCTTATGCCTGAAAGTAAAAAAGCAATAGAAAAAATAGGGAAATTTATACAAGAAAGATTATTTTAGTATCCCTATACGAACATTATCAAATCGAGTTGGGGCAATCCCATGTCCCACGTAAGCTGCTTGACCTGGTTCACCTTTGCCACAATTAGGAGTCCCGAATATTTTCCAATGCTTGTTGCTACATATACCACTAACATTTCCCCAGAATTCTGGAGTAATACCTTCATAGGTAGGGTTTTTTATCATTTCGGTCATTTCCCCATTTTCTATTCTCCACCCAATTTCAGTTCCAAATTGGAAATTCATTCTTATATCATCAATACTCCAGCTTCTATTGGTATCTAAGAAATAGCCATCTTTTGTATCCTCAATCAGTTCATCAAATTCCCAATCTCCTGATTCTAGGTTAACGTTAGTCATCCTGATGATTGGGATTCTGTCATATCCCATAGCTCTTGCAGCACCCGAACTTCTTTCTAGACCTATAGCTTTAGCAGTTTCTCTTGAAGACATGAAAGCCATAAAAATCCCCTTATCTACCATAACAGTTCTCTGAGCTTCTACGCCTTCATGATCGTAGAAGAAAGTTCCTAGTCCACCAGACACAGTAGCATCAGCAACCATAGTAACAAGTTCATTGCCATATTTGAAACCTGTTCCGAGTAAATCAGGAGTGAGAAAACTTGTTCCTGCATAAGCTGCTTCATACCCTATAGCTCTATCTAATTCAGTAGGGTGCCCACAACTTTCGTGAACTTGTAGAGCTAATTGTGAATGCCCTAAAATCATTGTTGATTTTCCACTAGGCATTTTTTTTGCGGATAAAAGTTGAACAGCTTCTTTAGCTGCTTCCTCTGTCACATCAAGCAAATTCAAACTTTCAAAGTATTCGTAACCTTTTGTTTGAAAATCTCCTCTAAAACTTGCAGGAAGACTCCTTGTTTGAACCTCACCACCTTCTATTGCTGTAGAAGCTACTCCACCGCCACACCAAATAATCGTTTGGTCAATCTTTGTTCCTTCAGTTGTATGTAAAACCATGTGATCTTTTCTACTAACAAAATGACTAGTTGCAAACTTTATCAGTTCAGAATGTTCTTTAGCTCGTTTAGCACTTTCCTGCAAAACATCTATCTTTTGTTTTAACTCCACATCAAAGGGATCTGTTTTCACAGGAGTTTTCACTTTTGCTTCATGTATTGGTTCATCTGCAAATTCTATATCGAATTTCTTTACTAATGCAGATGCCTTAGCAATCTTAACAACTTTGTCAGCTAATTCGTTAACTTTGTCTCTTGTTAGCTCATTTGAGCTTGCAAATCCCCAGCTTTTACTGACTAAACAGCGAAATCCAATTCCTCGTTTATTAGTCACAGACATTCTTTCCAAAGAATCATTTTTGAAAGAAATATCTTCCATTTGAGTATCCATGAATTTAACATCAGCATACTCCACTCCTTTATTTTCACAACACTTTATTCCATAAGAAACTAAATCCATTAGATCCTCAGTGTTTTCTTGCATGGATTGAAATTTCTTCACTTGTTAAAAATCTTTTTCCAATTAAAGCTCAAGTTTTGCTCCAATCAATATTTAGTCATTATAGTACTTAATTCTTCAAAACAATCCAAACCCTTCTTTCTACTAAATAATCCTTTGATTTTGATAGTCTCACCTACATTTAGATCGTTATTTCTTGCTAAAAAATCCATTCCAATTTTAGCGCTTTTAATCTGTTCTCTAAAATATTTTCCCTTAATCAGATTGTAAATGGGTTCTATGGTAGCTTTTAGAATTTCAATTGAGTTTAGAATCTCCAACATTGGAACTGGTGGTTTGAGATAGAGCACATTCAATACAACATCTGAATCTATTTTACCTACGATTTTTATAGAATTGTTTAATTCTCTCTCCAGTTTAGATATATTGTATACATCATTATCGGTTTTCTTTTCTTCTAATAGAGAATCAAGTTTTTCAAGCATTTCATAGTAAGATGTTTCATCAATTGTAAAGCCTGTTTTTGTTATGAAACTTTGTTTTGTAACGTGTCCAGAATCATTTATTTTTGCATCTTCAATATACTCAACTTCAGTTACCATCGCATTTAATAAACTAAAAATCAGAAGTATATCATTTAATGTTTCTGCGATTTTTTGATGGTTTTCTGCTAGTTGCTTCGTCACTAATCCTAGCTTATCTAAGCGAGTAGATAGTTGATCAAACTCATAAGGGGATAATTCTCCTTCTTCAAGCATAGAGTCAATTTCCCAACCATAATTCAAGCATTCTAGAACAGCTTCTTCTACTTTTCTTATTGTTTTTGATTCACTTTGCGATAGTGAAAATTCCTCTCTCCTGAATCCCTTTGCTATTGCTTTAATTCTTTTGATTTTTCTTGTTCGTTCTACTAGGGCATCCTCAGTGGTGGAATCCATCTTTATCTCTACCCCTGAACTTCTTCCAAAGAAATAAGGTCTACCCAATCATTAAAACCTTTACATTTCAAAAAACGAGAAAAGAGAGTTTCCTAAACAAATTAAGTTTAAGAAAAGCTCTCAAGTATTGCTTGATAGACTAGATTTGCATAATCTAATACTTCTTTCTTTTCAGTATATTCATCAGTTACATGTAATTGATCTAATTTTCCTGGACCCATTATAACAAACGGAGTGTTATAATCAGGTACAAGCATTGCACCATCAGTACCATAGTTAACACCTATTATTTCATGAATCCCTAGCTCTTTTGCTTTATTTTTTAGTAATTCAACAAATGCTGATTCTTCCTTTAGTTCTATTGCAGGTATTTCATGAATAATTTTAATTTCAGCTTGAGCTTCTTGTTTGTTATTAAATTTCTCAATAATGTCATTTATTGTCTTCTTTGTTTGTTCTCTAAGATTGTCATCAACTAGTCTAAAATCACATTCAAACTCACAGTATTCTGGTACAACATTTATCAGAGTTCCACCGCTTATTTTACCTATATTTAGGGACGATTTTCCAAGTACAGCATGATCAAGTTCAGGAACAGCTTCTTTCATCCTTAGAAGCAATTTTGCAGCTCCTTCAATCGCACTTATACCCAAATGTGGTGCGGACCCATGAGCTGATTTACCTGTAACAGCAACCTTAATCCACAAGGTACCCTTTTCAGCAATACCGATTTTAAGCTCTGTTGGTTCTCCTATCAAAACAAAATCACAATTTTCCATTATCCCTGCATTTTTAGCAGCTAAAGATCCATCCATACCGATTTCTTCATCTGATGTCCCCAAAAATATTATTTTCTTTTTGAGTTTTACTTCATTTTCTTTTAATTTCTTCATTACAGAAACATAAGCAGCAACAGCACCCTTCATGTCAGTAGATCCTCTTCCATATATTCTGCCTTCATCTTCTATTGCATCAAAAGGAGGATATTTCCACTTTCCTTCATCTCCTGCTGGAACAGTATCGAGATGACCTGTTATAATCACAGTCTTTTCATTTTCGCCAAATTCAGCAATTATGTTTGCTTTCCCTTCAGCATATTCTTGGATTTCAGTTTGTATTCCGCTTTTTTCAAATTCCTTCGCTAAATAGTTTACTGCTTCTATTGTTGTTCCTGGTGGATTTTCTGTTTTTATTTTTATTAAATCTTTCAAAATTGGGATAACATCTTCTTCAGTTATTGTCATTCATTTCACATTTGTAAAACTGAAAAGGTCTTTTTTAACTTTTCACATAAACTGAAACATAATTCTAAGCAATACTCGTTTTCATATTATTTCGATCTAAAATAAGTGAATCATAGTTTTTCGGTCTATAGAGAATGTACGTAAGAGTTCCAATAAGAACTAAAATTGCTGCTATAAGAAAAGTAACCTTATACGAATATGAATCAGATGAACCATAGTTGATAATATATGAAGTGATTGGATTTGCAGCAAATCCTGAAATTAAAACCAATAAACAAGCCCATCCAACTGCTGAACCAATGAACAGTTTTTTGTTAGTCCTTAGTCCACTTATTTTTTCAACCATTAGAAAAATCCATAGCCCAGCAACTAGGATACCCAACACTGTGTAAGTCATTATAATTGTTAGATTTGATCCTACAATAGCATCTGCAATAGGACCTGTTAGTATAGTTCCTCCTAAACCCCAGGATAAGTAAAACGTAGCATTGTAGTACCCCATCATCTTACCTCTGACTTCTAAAGGTACTACTCTATTTACCATTGAATATGCTGTAGTATTAACCCATACTCTTGTGAAACCTCTGAATGACATGTAGATGAAAATAAAAACAATATGTGGTGCAAAAGGCAATAGCATTGTTCCCACAAATGCAAGTATAAAACCTACAAGGAGCATTTTTTCATCACCAAACTTGCTTGTTAAGAAACCAATAACTAAACCCGCAATTATCATTGAAATGTTAGCCGTATTCCTCAATTGTGCAACAACCATATCAGATGCATTAAAAGTATCAGGAAGACGTACATGTATATTCAGTAATTGACCAATACTATTCCCTCCAACATTAATAACTGCTAAAATTACTAAAAGCCAAACAAAAAGCTTCCAATCCCATTTCAATGACTTTGAATCACCATTCGTATTTATTCTCATTTCTCGTTGTTCTTTTACAATTTCAACAAGTTCCTCATTCCCACTTTTTTCAAGATCTGCATATGATTCTGGAATTAAGAATAACGCAGCAACACTGAAAATCATTATTCCAGATGAAATAAAGAACAGGTTCCCACCAGCAAAACCCATTCCATCTTTGTATAGAAATCCACATGCTGTAACTCCCAAAACATTACCTGTTCCTCCAACGAATTGTAATAAACCCATAACTCTACTTCGTTCAGAATCTCTTGTTAAATCTGCTATGAGTGCGGTCCAACCTAGATTACTACTACTCCACCCAGCTTCAATAATTGTAAAACCAATAATTATTGTAAAAGCAGCTGCTCTTAAAGCTCCTCCAGTCTCATACCCTTTGTGTATCCAGTAAACTACTAAATAGCCAATAGCCGCATATACTTCTCCAAAGACAATTAGTAACCTCCTTTTCTGGTATTTATCAGAGATTCTCCCCCATAAACCAGATTGTGAAGCGATGTTAGCTATCATTGGAAGAGTAGCAAAAAGTGTCATCTCTGTATTTGAGATATTCAAATACTCTTTTAGATAAATACTTAGGAAGAAGTAAAATATCCCTCTTCTAAACTGTGCCATTATCTGAAATATCGATAGACTCACAAAGTGTTTCTTCAGCACAGATATTTACTCCTTTTCAGCGGGATACTAACATTGAGAAGGTTTAATATTCTGTTTCAAGAAAAATAGTAACGAATATTAATATTTTGCTTGTAATATCATCCAAATTGAAAAAACTAGGAAAATTCAATAAATTGATTAAGTAATAAATTTTTTAAATACTTGTTGAATAACTTCTTTGAGGACAGATGTTAGGTGAACATGAAACAATTTCCCGACGTTTTTTTAATATCCCTACTTGAAAGTAGGCGCGCTGTCCTTTTGAGTAATCTGAATTTTGAGGTGATTAAATGGTCAAAATAATACTACCAGATGAAAGTACTATAGAAGTACCTAAAGACTGTACTGTGCTAGATGTTGCAAAACAGATTAGTGAAAGATTAGCAGAAGCTGCACTAGCAGCTAAAGTGAATGGAAGACTAGTGGATCTATTTTTCAAAATAGAAGAAGATGTAAAAGTAGAGATATTAACTGACAAATCAGAGGAAGTTCTACATGTATTAAATCATAGTGGAGCACATATCATGGCAGGAGCTGTGGTTGAATTATTTCCAGATGCTAGACCAACTATTGGACCAAGTATAGATCCTGTTGGTTTTTACTATGATTTCTATGTTGAAAATCCATTTACTCAAGAGGATTTAGAGAGAATTCAAAAGAAAGTTGAAGCAGTCATTGCAGAAGATACTGCTTTTGTAAGAGAAGAAATGACTTTAGCTAATGCAATAAAATACTATGAAAAAGAAGAAGATAATAAATTCAAAGTGGAAATTCTAAAAGAAACAGAAGCAGATGTTGTCTCTTTCTACTCTCATGGCAATGGAAGCTTTAAAGACTTATGCAGAGGACCACATATTCCTTCTACGGGAAAAATCAAAGCTGTTAAAATTCTGAATGTTTCAGCAGCGTTTTGGCGAGGAGATGCACAACGAGAGAATTTACAAAGAGTATACGGGGTTGCATTTCTCTCCCAGAAGAAATTGAGAAAACATTTACAAATGCTAGAAGAAGCTAAGAAAAGAGATCATAGGATTTTAGGTCGACAACTGGATCTTTTCGATACAGCAGATGAATGGGGTCCTGGAATGCCTTTAATTTTCCCAAAAGGAGAAGCGATTCTTGAAGTTATAAGAGATTTCTGGAGTAGAGAGCATAAGAAAGCAGGTTATGGCATAGTCCAAACCCCACATATATACAAGGAAAATGTTTGGCAGACTAGTGGTCATACAGAATATTTCTTGGAAAATATGTTTCCTGTTGACTTACGAGGGGAACAATGGTATGTTAAACCCATGAATTGTCCAGGTCACATGATGATCTATAATCGAAAATCACATTCCTATCGAGAATTACCTGTACGCATCGCTGAAATGGGTACTGTTTACAGGTATGAATTATCTGGCGTTTTACATGGGTTATTCCGAATCAGAAGTTTCACCCAAGATGATGCACACCTATTCATGCTTCCTGATCAACTAGAAGATGAAATTGTAGGTGTTATTAAAATGGTTGAACTATTTTACAAAACCTATGGATTCAAAGAATGGGAATACTTCGTAAGTACAAAACCTGAAAAAGCTATTGGAGAAGATGAAGGTTGGGATCATGCAATTCAAGCATTAATGAACGCTATGGAACGAATGAATCTTCCCTATAAAGTAAAAGAAGGTGAAGGAGCTTTTTATGGTCCAAAAATAGATGTTGATGTTAAAGATGCATTAGGAAGGAGATGGCAACTAGCTACTATTCAAGTTGACTTCAATCTTCCTGAACGTTTTGATATTACTTACATTGGAGAAGATAGTCAGAAACACCGTCCTTTTGTTATCCATAGAACTATCTATGGAGCTACTGAAAGATTCTTAGCCATACTGGTTGAACATTATGCTGGTAAACTACCTATTTGGTTAAGTCCAGTGCAAGCTGTAATTATTCCAATAACTGATGATCACATAGAATACTCTTTGAAAATAGCAGAAAAGTTACAAGAAGCAGGTATCAGAGTAGAAACTGATTTCAGTGGTGAAAGGATGGAATATAAAATTAGACAAGCAACCATGCAAAAAATTCCTTACATCATAAACGTTGGTGAAAAAGAAATCGAATCGCAAACCATAGCAGTAAGATCCAGAGGAAACAAAGTTGAATTTGGAGTGAAAGTGAAAGATTTCATTTCAGATGTTATTAATCAAATACGAAAATATGAGTAATCCCTTACTCATTTCATTCTATTTTTCTAATAAAAATAAAAGAGCAATAAATGGAATTAAGAGTTATTACCATTTTGCAATTTGTCGTGTTCTTCTTCAATATGAGCAATTTTGATTCCTAAACTATCCATAAGTTGGAAACACCAACCGAGCCAGACATTTACAAATCCTTTTGCTCCTGCATCTACAACACCTGCTTCTTTAAGAACAGGTAGAAGATTTGGCGTATTTTCTAGTGAAACGACTGCAGTAGTATAAGTTTCCATAATCATTTCGTTCCAGTCTCCACCTTTTTCAGCTATCTTCTTAGCAACTGCTGCAGTATCTTTGATGACTGTTAAAATAGTTCCTTCTGTGGGGTGAAGGACAGCTTCATAAGACCATTCACAACCAGCTTCGAGTGCTTGTGCAAAAACTTCGATTCCTACTTCATCATGCTCTTCAATTTCTGCACAGAATCCCTGGAAGAATTGAGAAATAATTACACCAGAATTACCTTTTGCTCCTAGAAAACTCCCTTTGGTTATTAATTGAGCTGCTTCCTGAATTGAAGATGGGTCAATCTCATCTAACTGTTCGACCACAGTTCTAATAGTCAAAAACAAATTAACACCTGTGTCTCCATCAGGTATTGGAAAAACGTTAATTTCATTAAGATGTTCTTTTGATTGTTCCAGATTACTTGCAGCAGTAATCATCATTTTTTTGAGAGTTACTCCATCAATTTTGGAATTTTGTATCATCATTTTCGTGCCCCGCGATATCTCTTTGCTTTCTCAAAGTCTTATTGATTAAATCTTGTTAAAGCAGTATTTAATACTTCCTTGTTTATATGAACATAAAATATTGCAATTTAAAATTGCATTTATATTATGTTGTAATTGCTTTCATGAAACGTTACTTTTAAAACTATGCATATTACTTATTATATAGCCATAAAACATTCAAATTCTAAAGAATAGGGAGAAATTAGTTTTTTCTATTTTCTAATTTTTCACCCTGTTTTTTTATGATGTTTTTTTCTTCCTTATTCTAGAAGTAAGGCAGGTTTCATTGGTCTAGCTTTTTGTGATTTATTCTGAGGATCATAAATCCCTTTTACATCTGCTAGATGAATTAGGATTTCAGAACCACCATATTTGTTACTGATAAATTCTGTATACCCTTCAATTGCTTTTTTCTGATCTTCTGTTCTTAGCATCTTAATTCTAAAGATTGTAGGATCCTTTAACATCATTTTTGATTCGTTTGCAATTTCTTTCATATAGTTGCTTAGTGCTTTGTTCTCTTTTACTTCTGACATTATCTTGTTTATTTGAACTGCTTCATCTTTGAAAATCTCATTGGCTACATCATATAGAGTATTCTTCCATTCTGCATTGATATAAATATGAATTTTCTTAGGTTGTTTCTTGACTAGTTTTACAATTTGTTCAATATCTTCCATCAAGTCAGCCATATATTTTGCTTGCAATGCATAAAGTAAATCTTCGTTTGTTATTTCTATTTCAGGCATCTGTTTCAATGAAACATAGTCACTATGACCCATTCTTTCATGTAGCTCTTCACAAATGTGTGGAATAGCTGGAGCCATAAGAATCACCATCAACTCAATAACTTCACGTAGCACAGTCTTTCTTTCTTCCTCAGGCAAATGTCCTGCTAGTTTCTGATAAGCATCTATAGTCCTTATATTTGCATAATATCCATCTAAAATATAGTCTCTTGCATTGAATTTTTCAATTGCTTCTATTGCATTGTCTAGATTGGTTTTTACTGAAGAAAATAAAACTTTTGATGGAAAGGAGTAATCAAATTCTTTT